>Ga0187889_10000554_pt1 | contig 44553 bp, 30 predicted proteins | sample June2016WEW_7_10_2_FD_132992 | JGI IMG/M metagenome (GOLD analysis project Ga0187889, IMG submission 132992) | Peatland microbial communities from SPRUCE experiment site at the Marcell Experimental Forest, Minnesota, USA - June2016WEW_7_100 | ecosystem: Environmental > Terrestrial > Soil >... | reverse complement strand
GACCACTGACGTTCCCGACGTTCCGCTCGGTACCGTGAAGGTACAGCTGAACGACCCCGTCCCGCCCGTCGTAAAGGAACCATTCGTGCAGTTCGTGATCGACACATTATCGAAGATCAGCCCGACGGTGCTCGACACCGAGAAACCTGTCCCGGATACCGTCACCGTAGCGCCCACTGGGCCTTTCACCGGGCTCACCCCGATCCAGGGTTTCGTCACCTTGAACGGCACGGTCGCTGTCTGGCCACCCACGTCCGTCGCGACCACTGACGTTCCCGACGTTCCGCTCGGTACCGTGAAGGTACAGCCGAACGACCCCGTCCCGCCCGTCGTCAAGGAACCATTCGTACAGCTCGTAATCGACACATTATCGAAGATCAGCCCGACCGTGCTCGATACCGAGAAGCCCGTCCCGGACACCGTCACCGTAGCGCCTACCGGCCCCTTCACCGGACTCATCCCGATCCAGGTTTTCGTCCCCTTGAACTGCGCGGTCGCGGTTTGGCCGCTCACATCCGTCGCGATCACTGTATTTCCCGATGTTCCGCTCGGCACCGCGAATGTACAGCTGAACGACTCCCACGTCCCGGTCGCAGTGAGGGAACCGATAGTGCAGCTCGTGATCGACACATTGTCGAAGACCAGCCCTGCCGTGCTCGATATCGAGAAGCCCGTCCCGGACACCGTCACGGTAGCGCCTACCGCGCCCTGGCCCGGCGTCACCATGATCACGGGCGTCGTTGGCCGGTAGTTCGCGGTGAACGTACCGTTCGCGCTAACCACCATTAGCCGTGAGCCAGTGATGCGAATCGCCCCTGCATGGGTGAAGTTCGAGACGGCGAATCCCCTGCAATTGTTGAAGCCGAACGTGATCGGATTCGGCGAGGGGACGATCGCGGCGATCTGCCCGTTCCTGTAGGCCGTCCCGTTGAGTGTGACAGCCCCACAGGTGGAGGGTGTCGTGAATACTTGAATTGAGGCGGTCGGCGGGTAGGATAGGGTCACCCGCTTCGAATAGAGGAGCGCGATGCACGAGTCATGAATGTGGACGATGTAGAGTCCTGGGTACAGGTAATTGAGTCCCCCGAGGAGCGTGAAGTTCGCTTCGAACGTCACGTTCGTGGTCGAATTGTCATGCACCCACTCCTCCGCCCAGACGACACCGGCTGGGGTTTCGAGCTCGAAGTAGAACGATCGGCCCGCCACGTCGCCGCCTAGGTACATCGTGTAGTTCGAGCCGATGAGGTCGTTGGCAGGGCTCTCAGACACAAGGTCGACGTATGGCGCAGGCTCGAAGGTGCTTGGAAGCCAGACGCCGCTGTGATTGGTGGACGTGGGGACGGTCCATGGCCCCTGGACGTAATTCCCGTTTAGGAACGTGACGTTCCAGCTCCAGCGCCACTCAAGCGTGAGGGTCCCGTACGGGGTGTCGGCCATTATACCGAGCTTCTGGGAGCTGAGGGTCGCATTCTTGGCCGGGTTGAATGAGAAGTTGCTCGTCACAAGCTTGTCGTAGCTGAGGGAAGTCCACTGGGGGCCCGTCATGGTGAAAGTGTGGTTGTTGAAAGTGACGGGGAAACTGGCTCCGCCAACCATCGGCATCGTGACGAATACGGTAGGAGAGTACACGTTGAGGCCAGCCACGGAGACGTTCGTGACGTTCACGTTGAATTCGAAGGTGACGTCCACGTGATCACCCACAGTGACGCTGGTCGTGGGGTTATAGTTCGGAATGAGGAGCGAGGTCGCCATGGTCGGCTGCGTGCACCCCGGCTCCGTCTTCACCGTCGTCGTCAGTGCCGAACCGGTGGATGGATTGGGCGCTCCGATTAGGCCCACCGTCGACGGGGCGCCGAGCAGACTTGCGCAGACAGCCACCGTGAGCACCATCACTACTACCACCGCGAACCCGACGTTCACCAGTCGGCGTCGCGAGGAGGCGGTCGCCCTGCTGATTCCGGGCATGGGCGAAGGCGAACTAGCAATCGGGGGGGTCATAGTCATCTGGTCCGGGGGTCGTTCGTACGTAGGTTGCTCAACCTGAGCAGTTCGACCCGAGCTAAAAGCTTCCGGTTGCGGACCGGGGAGTTCAAACGTCATCTCTCCGAGGATGGAGCGACCACCCACTCTCCCAAGCCGGGTGCGTCAGCCCTTGTGTTGAACGAAAGCTGGCCCCGCCGGCCAGATGGGTTTCTACGAGGCTTCAGGTCAACTGTGCCGAAGTACGGGTCAAGCCCCACCGGTTAGGTTCAAGGTCGCGAAACCACCTGCAAGAAGCCCAGCTGCAAGATTCCGGTCGCCGGAGTCGCGTCGAGGAATGAAAGCCCGGGGTTCCTATTCGTGGACTCGTAACTTGGGAGCCATCGATCCTTCCTGACTTTCTGTCCGGAGTCTAAGATTCGACGAGTTTGTTGTGTGACTGCGGATCAGATTACACACCGTTTGCGCGAAGCCCGATGCGAGAACGACTGCCTAGGTATCGAAAGCCTCCCACCGTAGCCCAGTGGGCAGGCCCTTGACCTAATCGAACCCAACTTCCGAGGGAAAGGCGGAAATACCCGGAGGATTGGGATGTTGAGAAATCCATGGGAATTCCGATTTCCGGCGTTATCAGCTCGGCCCTGCGATCCGCCGGAGCCGGACAACGAGCCATCTCGGTACCGCATGGCGAGTATCTGATCGACCAGACTTCGGTCGTACCATCGAACACTTCGGTCTTCTTCGATGATGTGGTGGTCAGGGCAGAGACGCCGACCATCTTCCTGAAGACCTTGGCCGGAACAACCGGCATAAAGCTCAGCGGGAAGCTTACCTACGATGGCGGCGGAAATCTCACAAATGCGATTGTATTCAACAGCACCCGCGACGTGACGATTCAACTGGACGCGGGGGTTCAAGGCTTGCCTCCTCTGCGAGGATTCATTCTCTGCGACCAGTGCGACTCCGTCAAAGTCTCGGGGACTTACCATTCGGTGGACTCACGGGTGTTGCTCGCGGTCGATACCAACGACGTTGAAGTTTCGGGAGTAATCGCAGGACCGTATCGTGTCGATCCGGGGGACAGCATCGTTCGAGTCATGTCAAAAGGCACACGAGGATCTATCGGACGCGTTCGACTTCACGATATAGCGATCGATGGTGGGGGAGTGCTCGCCAAGGCCGGCCTCATCGCCGTTCTGGCCAATGTCGGGCAGCCCGACATCACGGACGTTTCCATATCGAACTGCTCGGTATCTCATAGTCTGGCTCTCGTAGATGGCGTCGATGTGAATCGATGCGATCGGATTGACGTCCGCAACGTGTCCGGGACAGGGCTAAACGTGGCGGTCGCAGTTGTCGGTTCTCACGCAACGGTGGATTCTATCACCGGGACGGACTGCCGGGCCCAGGCGTTTGCCTACGGGGACCCGACCTACCAAACCACCGACATTCACGAATGCCTCGCCTCCCACATCGTCGCAAGGGACTGCGGTAAGGCTTACGGGTCCATCGCCGGGTCGGGAATAGGGGTATTTCGGGCGGGAAGCACTCGGACCACAGATGTTGTGCTCCAAGATGTGGATTCAATCGACACGACCGGACACAGCCAAAGATTCGGCCTAGGCGTGTCCGACGGAGTCCAACGAGTGCGGGTAGCGCGCGGTCGGCTGCATGGATTTCAATCAGCAGTTCGCCTACTCGCACCTCCCTCTGAAGTTACCTTTGAGAGTGTCTCGGGAATCCAATGAATGTTGGATTGAGGGGTGGGGGAGACTTCCCCATTGTTTGCAGGGTGGGTGACGCGGTCCGGGGAGGCCCGAATCACGTAACCGTGGCGGTGTCAAGGATAGACACCGACGATAGACGATTCTTCGCCACGAAGACTCTTAGAATGGACCGCGGGAGAACGGCCACCGGGCTATCTGACACTCCGTCCCCCAGAACCCGCCCGTGGTCCTGATATCCCGCGGTGTAATTGTTGTTGCCGAGGCGATGCCGTGGAGGTGCGGATTCTCTTTCGCTACGAGTTGACCTGTTCGACTCGCCTGTCACGGGGCCGCTCCCGGACCTGGACAGCTAGGAAGAGGAGAGCCCGACGGAAACTCACCCAGGGGGCCCCACCGTGAGAGTTCTCCTGGCCGGCGCTACCCTCAAGGACGACTGGGTCGGCGGCGAACCGGAAGTGGCGCGACTCCTCAGCCTTGGTCTAACACACGCGGGCCACGAGGTGCGACGTGTGGCGCTCGCACGTGAGAGGGGGGCTCTGGCATCGATGGCATTGGTCCCCCTCGACACCGACCCGGTTGCGGAACGACGGTACCGCGGGGTTCTGGATGACACTCGGCCAGACGTCGTGCTTGCGTTCTACGACTACGACACATCCCTGGTGCGAGTTTGCAAGCGCTCAGGAGTCCCCGTCGTTGTATGCGCCCACGTCTTTTGGCCGACGTGCCCCATCGGGGTGATGTACATCGACGGACAGGGCACCTGCGACGGGGCCCGCGTCGGAAAGTGCCTCCGCCACATGATGTTCTCGGTTCCAGACGCACGTCTCCCGCTACCGTTCCGTTCGTTACCATTTCCTCTGGCACTGCAAGTGTACGCCAAGTTCCTCACTCGCTCGACGACTCTCAATGCGGCTGACGCAATCGTCGTCCCAAGTCAAAGCATGCGGAAGATGTTGGAGTCCGATGGGATTCGGGGGATCCAGGTCGTTCCCAACGCGGTCGACTCTAGTCAGTTTAGTCCTCGCCGATCCGAGAATACCGATCAGAGGGTCCTCTTCCCGGCAGGCCACACCGCGGAGCGCAAGGGCTTACGCCACTTCATTACCATAGCCCGCGAACTCAAATCTGCGTTTCCGGATGTCGAATTCGTTGCGACCAACTATAGGGGTGACGACGTAGTGACCGGGCGGAGTTACCTCGCGCGTCGCGACTATCTGCGGTTGATGGAGGGCTCTGCGGTGATCGTCGTGCCCACGCTTTGGGAGGAGCCCTTCGGAATGGTTGCGCTCGAAGCGATGGCCGCAGGGGTTCCCGTCGCGGCGTATGCCTCTGGGGCGATTCCGGAAATCATCCTCGACGGGACCACGGGGATTCTTGCGCCAACCGGGGATGTCCGGGCGCTGAGCCGAGCAGTGAGAACCCTCCTTGGAAGCCGGGCATTGTCCGAGTCGTTCGGGCAGGCCGGGCGGGAGCGGGCTGAGAGATACTTTGACTTCGAGACAATGACCCAGCGCTACCTCAGGGTGATACGTTCTGTCACACCTACCTCATAGTAGTGGCGTGCGTAACGTGCTGGAAGGATTTGGGAACGCGAGGGGCATGATCGGACCATTCATCGAGGTTCTGGACTCGAGGGAGAGCCTGTTCTCCGATTCGAAATGGTATGCGGATTGCGAGTGGAACCGAGCTCAATCAACCCGTCATCGCTGCCCGCCCTCAACGCACGAGCCTGAACGGTTAGCCCTCTTTCGCATGTCCGTCTACTCAAGCCCTACCCAACCCCCGCTCCACGACATGCCAGCGCTCGCTCGACCCGCAGGTGGAGATTCTGTCCCGGAACTCAGCAGGTCGGTCCTCTTCCGCAGAGCGCATAGCGGAGCATCCGAGGTTCGGGCCTCTTTTCAGGCGCGGGCCTCTGAAGGGGGAGGAGCTCGGTAGTTGCAAGTTTGGCAAGGCCCGGGCATTGCGTCCGGGAACGAAGGCGCAATCACGCCAGGAACGGTCGCTGAAAGACCTGGATGCTAACGAGGTAAAGTGACATCATGTTAGAGAGATATGTCCCAGGGAAGCTCACGTACCCTGTCGAATTCCATTCGAACGAGATTGTTACGTTTTGTTGGATCCATCTATTGATTTTGGTCGCATTAACGGTATAACTGCCGAGGGGCGGGGGATTCCCTGAACCAGGTACTATCTTGACCGTGTGGAACCTTTCTTGGCCCGTGGTAAAGGTTACGTTGTCTTCGACAATTGCAGGAGCCGCAAGGGCTCGAAGAAGGAGCTGCGGACCTTTGTTCTGCTCGTTGAGTTCGAGATCGAATGTAACGGAGTAATTGCCCGGCGGCAAATAGAGCAGTCGCGGTCCGGTCCAAATCTCTGCTTTGGCGGGTGCCTTAGGGTCCGCCTTGTGGTAGAGGCTCGGACCCAAAGGAGAGGCGTAACTGGGACTGATTGACCCGATGGTGTGGTTGATGGTCAGCTGACCCCCCGCCAAAGCGGCCGTCCAAGGCATCCAGAAACTCGGTGCCCCCTGCCAGCCGCGTTCGTAGAGGTAAGCTCCGTCTTCGGCCGCGTAAAGACCGAACGCGGAGAGATTCGAGTAGTAACGGTAGAAGGTAGCGGCAGTCGGATCGACCCGGTAATCGATTGCGACGAAGTTCGACCGATTGACCCACGCGTTAAGATCCCCCGAAATATTCTCATTGCCTCTAAGGTATGCCCCGTCAACCACCACGTACGCGTTCGGCCTGCTCGAGAGTTCAGGAAACAGGTGGGAGGTCGTCAGTACTGAGGCTTGAGGGGGGATCAGCTGCAAAACCGAATGTAAAATCTGGTCGTGGGCGTCGGGCCCGGCGAGGCCATATGCGATTGCCGATCCACGGCCCAACGGTTCGCTAATCAAGGGATTGGCTAATGCAGTCGCGGTTAGCACAAGGACCGTCAGGAACGCAAACGGGACAGCTTCCACTGAGACCCCCCTCTTGAGCGAAAATCTGTTACGGCGCTTCGTGGAGATGTGACCGGCCTGATTGGTCGCGTTGGGCCCACCCACTGCGTCAACGGCGCCGGCTGAAACCGGGACCTGACCGTGCGAATCGGCGCCGAGTGCACGCCTTACCCGTTCAAGCTCCCGCTCAGCGGGGCCCAATTCGCCGCGGCCTAGCAGGACCACGGCTCGCTCGAGTTGTCTTCTTGCTTGGGAACGTGTCGGGTCCTCCTTCAAAAATACTGGTAGACGCTCTGCCAAATCGCGCGCGTCCGCAGTAAGTCGGAGCGCGAGGTCGCGCCGTCGATGACCGCTTTCCAGGCCGCCGAGGAAATCAACGACAAGCACCGTGCCCTCGATAGCGGCCACGAACATGAACCCGAGGATGAGGGCGACGTACTGAGTACCAAAGATGTACAGACCAGCGTTGTTTGACAAGAACGCGAGGACCATGTAACCAGCGAGCGGGAGGACGTAGCGTAGTCCGCCCAGGAGCGAGACCGCGCCGGTCGCAAGAATCACCAGTTCGAGGAACAGGATCTTCGCCGATCCACCGAATTGCAGGGCGGCCGCGGCCGCCCCTGGATGAGTCAACGCTTGGGGTAGGACGTCCGGAAACGAACTTGCCCCGAGAATAGAGTACCGAACAGCATAAGCGTCACCGAAACCGCCGCCTCGGGGCCCCGCAAGTAGAAGGGCGACGTACGCGACGGCAAACCATGCTCCCGCAACCAAGATAGCAATCAACAAAGGGCGCCGCTGCTGAAGTGCGGTCAGGTAGGGGATGGAGGAAGGGGCGATGAAGGTCGCGAAAAGTCCTCCGACCGCGAAAAGCATCAGCAACGCAGGTGCGGCCTCGATCGTGCCCAAGGCAAGCACCCAACAGAACATGAACGGCCAAAACCGTCCTTTGGCGAAGAAATAGAGTGCGGCGAGAACAGCGAGCGGCAGGAAGGCTTCCGGATCGAAGCTGTTCCAATCGACGGCCAACGTCAGGGGACTGATTAGGTACAGCGAAGCGAAAAGTACGGGCAGTGGCCCCTTCCGGAAGTAGACCTTTGCAATTCCGTACAACGGAATCGCGCTCAGCGCGAGCGCGGCTTGCTTCAAGAACAGGAGGGTGACCGGAGAAGGAGCTATGGCGTACAGTGGAAGAAGAAGAAGGAGGGTGGGGGAGAAGTGGGTAGCCCATAGCGACCCACTGCTTCCTCCAGGAATGTTGGTCGTGTAGTAGAGGAACCCCTGACCGTGGACCGTAGTGAAGAAGGCCTGGTTGTAATCCCCCAGGTCCCCTTGCGTGGCGTGGAAGCCAAGGTAATTCTGTCCCTGGACCCAAGTGAGGATAACTGATTCGACGATGGCGGCAATCGCGATTCCCCAGACGACCATGGATGGTCGGCGGAACCAGCTGAGGACTCGGTCGCGCAGGGTGGACCCATAAACCGAGGATTCCTCCGGTTCGCCCGCGGTTGATGACAGGGGGGGTGGCTGGCCTGCAGTTCCCTCTCCCTCGCGCGCAGGGTTCGCCGACGAAACGTCCGCAGGGACGTGTTCTAAGGTTGGAGTCGCCTCAGTCGAGGAGGATTCCATGGTGACCACTCATCCTGTCAATCACGGGCTGAGCTGACGTGCGAGGAAAATGGAACGGATTCTCTCCCGCCACACCGTCGCGCCTGCCATGAGAGCTCAGCTGTGACCGATGACCTCCTTGGACCCCGTGTCGAGACTGGCCAGGTAATAGCTTGTCCCGTTCGCCGATCACCAAGGAAACACCGGTTCCCGGTCCGCTCGTCCGGAGGAGAATTTAGACTCCGTGGCCCAGATAAGGTTTGGGCTCTTTTCTTCAAGCCAAGGACCCCGATGGTGTTTCAGTTGGCGAAGGGATCGAAGGCTCGGCCCCCGGGCGTGGTCGGATACGATGGCCGCTCGCTTGCAAGAGCCTCCATCGTGTCCTTGGCCGTCGGGACCTGAACATGGACAACCGACCCGGAGGGACACTACGGGCCAAGTGTCCGGCTCAATCGTAGCCCCAGGAGCGCAGCCTTTGGTCGATCTCCAGCTCGACGGATGTCGGCGCGCCTGATGTGAGGGCGATTCGAGACGCTTCTTGCGCTTCGTAGGGGCCAAACACCTCTCGCCGCACAATCGCGGCAGCCTGGTCGGAAAGTCGAGGTGGGACGCCCTGATCCGGATCACCCTCAACTTCCCAGCGAAAGACCTCCGAGGTGTCGAAGTCCAGAACGAACTTCTCCTCTCCCCGGTACGCGGCCAACAAACGGTGATTCCAAGACTGGTCTGACCGGATTCCCCGGAGGGAACGGATCGGGTCGGAGACCGGGCCACCCTCACAGTAGATTACCCCCGAATATGGGTCGGTCCCACCGTCGGTCATGAGAGAATGACCTGCATCATCGTATGGCGCAACTCCCGCTGCGGTGGACTTGATCCAGGAGTCGATCTCGCAGAGGCTCACCCAGCGTTCGACTCGTCGTGGCACGCTAACCCCGGCAGGGGGCGCGACGACGAGAGGAACACGTGTGACAGAATCGGTGGCGCCACACCCATGGAAGGCGTTACCGCCCTCGCCGAACGACTGACCGTGGTCTGAGGTGAGGATGATCATCGTACGGTCGCGTTCCCCGTGCGTCTCGAGAGCACGCAGGAGTTGTCCAACCTTGCGGTCGGCCGCTTCGATGGACTTCACGTAGCCACCCACGAGAGCGGTCCAGCGCAAGCGTGATTGGAGGCCGGGAACGGCCAAAAGATAGTAACGGGGAGCGTATAGGTAGGCGCGGTCGAGAAGGCCGAGATGTTCTCCTCCAGGGACGAGGTCGTACGGGTCGTGGGTATCGACAAAGTTGAAGAAGGCATAGAACGGGCGATCGGGGGATCTTCCGGCAAGCCATGCGTCGAAGTGGTTGACGGTGAAATCACCGCACACCTCCTCTTTGAACGCAACCTCCTGCGAATGGAAGAGAAACGAGAGAGGGGCGATCAGAGGGGGAAGGCGGGAAAGCAGCTTCCTTGTCCGAGCGGAATAGAGGAACCTTGCCCGTCCAATCAGGCCGTTGACGAATGTCTTCTCCTCTTCGGATATCCCCGACTTAGGCGACCTCTGGAGGTCAAACCCTTCCTCGAGTCCAACCCCCCCGACAAGGTAGACGTTCTCGGTGAACATAGCCGTCTCATACCCCGCCTTCCGCATCGACGCCGCGGTTGTGACCAGCGGCGCCGCCCGTTCTTGGAATGTGCGCATGCCGTGGACGTTCGGATAAGTGCCGGTGAAGATTGAGAAGTGTGAAGGGAGTGTCCAGTTCGCAGGTGCTACTGCTCTAGGGAATGCGGTGCCTCTGGAGGCCAGTGAGTCGATGACGGGAGTCTCTGCGAGGCGGTCCCCCCCACTCGTGGAGAAGTTCTTCGCTCGTGCGCAATCGAGAACGATCGTGATTACGTTCGGCGGGCGGTGAGGCGCGGAACTCTGGAGGGACATTGTGTTCGAGGGGCGAGCCACGGGCTTGCTTAAGCTAGTTGCGGGGGACGTGGGTGGGGGACGCGAGCGCTAATCCCCCCGTCGAGTGCTAGGGCGGAAGTCCAGGATAGTGCATCCCGAGCAACTCGCGCAGCTCTCGGGGGTCTCCGGATACCTGGAACGATACTATTCCCACCGCCTGCGCGCCTCGGACGTTGGGTTCCAAGTCGTCGACAAAGAGGCAGTTTGACGCTTGGTCTCCCGCTTCCGATAGGGCATACGCAAAGAACCGGGGATCGGGCTTCGTCACGTGACAACGGCTCGACAGGACCGACCCGTCAAAGGCCAGCGAAATCTGAAACCGGCGATCCAGGATCGCCCAGATTCCTTCGGACATATTCGAAAGGGCGATGATTCGAACGCCTAGCACGTTACGGAGCTGGCTGTACAGCCTGAACGTCTCGGGAATCAGTCTGAGGCCGCGCTCCGTTACGGCCACGCGGAACGCATCCCAAGGAATCGGGACGTCTAGCCGGGAGACGAACTGCTTGTGGAAATCCTCCAAGGTCTCCTCACCGAGGTCGAACCTCGGGCAAAGGTCGAGTAGTATCACTCGGGCCCGTCGAGGGTCGATTGGGAACTCCTTCGACAGTTCGCGCCCTACCGCGGCCCAGTGATCCTCCACCACTACCCCGCCCACATCGGACAGGAGAATTGGACGGGTGGCCATCGTTCTAGGGTGCTCCGAGCGGTGTCTCAGCGGCAATCCGCAAGAACCGGGACCGTCTCGAAGTACCCGGAGGAGGGTCTGGGGTCCCGGTGGAACTCATCGCCACTCAAGCCCACTCCTCCTCCTCAACAAGGCGACGGATTCCTGACCGCCACCCCGTCGGGGAGACCCCGATTCCGCTCAATCGGAGCGTTCGTAACCCTCCTCGAAGAGGGCGGGGCGCCCTTCCGGTGATTGGATTGGCCGTTGCCATTCGGCCGGCCTCGAGGTTCGCGTCGCGCCCTTCGATTTGACGGAGAAGTTCACTCCCGAATTCGAATGGGGTTGTGAGGTCGGGGGAGGCAACATGAAAGACTCCCCGTGGCCGTCGGGCCAAGAGCACCTCCAAGGTCTGAGTCACGTCAGGTATCCATGTCGGGGTGATCTGCTGATCCGCGTAGAGGGGGGAAAGTCGGCCGAGACGTCGATTTTCCACTATCCGACGAGCGAAATCGAGCTTCTCGGGAAAGCGCGCTCGGTACGGATATGCGATGCGGACCACCGTGGAGTGAGGCGCGGCCGCGAGCACGAGACGTTCGCTCTCGCTCTTCGTCCAACCATACCAGCTGAGTCGGTCCGTGAGCGGACTCCGATCCGAGTCCTCCGCATACGGCCCCTCCAGCCCATCAAAGACGAAGTCAGTGGAGATCTGAATCAGGTGTTTGCCGCCCTCCTGGACGGCTGTGGCCACGGCCCCCGGGGTCAGCGCATTGACGATCCAAGCGGGTCCTCCCTCAGGAACTCCGAGGGAAGAACGTTCGCGCTCGACCCCATCGACGTCGGTCCGAGCGGCGAAGTTCACAATGCAAGACTCCTCGGTCGACCGGACATAACGAGCCACTCTCGCAGGATCTGCCAGATCCAAGAAGTCGAACCTTTCGACTCTCCCACCGTTGATTCGCGGATCGACCCGTCCCGCGGTCGCACAGCGTAGCGCAGTCGTGTTAACGAAGTGGGACCCCACCATCGAGGTGCTGCCGAATACGAGAACCTCGGCCGTGGAACCTCCTAGGGCTTCCCAGGAGGCCGCTTCACCCGAGCCCAGTCGAAGGGACCTCCCAGCCTTTTGGCAGTTACCGAGGTGAAAGGGACACGGCCTTCATCCGCCGAGTTGTAGAGCTCCGTCGGGTAATTCTGCAGAAGGAACGGCTCTGGGGAGAGATTTCCGATGCAGTGGAGGACGCCAGGGGGTATAGGAACCAAGTGGATTACTTCCGCCTCCTTGCGAGCCGTGGCCGAGGCATCTGGAACGGGCGAGGCTCCGACCATTCGGATCACCTCCAAGGTACCGTTCGTCGGGGAGTCGGGACGTTGGTCGAAGAGCGCGAGCATCATCTCCCCGAGCAACACAACAAATCGGTCAGTCTGCACCTTGTGAAGGTGCCACTGATGAGCGTCCCGGAACGCTCCGGGGAGGGTCAGCGAGATGTACGACATGCTGAACCGCGCCCCGTCGACAGAAACATCATCGGAACGCAATGTCTCCATCAGGAATCCCCGGGCATCTCGGTGAAGGGTGCGGGAAAGGGAGCTCGAACCACGGATCGTGATCTGTGGGGGATCAATCGGCTCTAACACACTCAACGACCCGCCCTCGAAGCTCAAGCTCATGGATTCAGTTCCCCCTTCAGCCGCTCAGGAGCGGCTCCCACCAGGTCACGTTGGACCGGTACCACCCAACGGTTTGTGCCAAAGCAGTCGAGAAATCATGCTTGGGGGTCCAGCCCAGCTCCTGCCGTAATCTTCGCGCGTCCAGCCCGTAGCGGCGGTCGTGACCGAGCCTATCGGGAACAAATTCGACCGCTTCTGGACCCCGCCCGAACAGCTTCAGGAGTTGATCAATGACCTCCCGGTTCGAGACTTCGTGCTCTGCCGAAACGAGGTACGTTGACCCCGGAATGCCTCGATGAGCGATGGCGTCGATCGCGTCGCAATGGTCCGCCACGAAGATCCAGTCCCGGACGTTTTGGCCGTCCCCATAGAGAGGCACCTTTGCGCCCCGCATCAGACGGGTGATGGCAAGGGGGATGAGTTTTTCGGGAAACTGGTACGGTCCGAAGTTGTTGCCGCAGTTGGAGATCGTTGTCCGAAGGCCGTAGGTCTCCGTCCACGCGCGCACCAGGTGATCCGAGCTCGCCTTGCTGGCCGAGTACGGCCCGCGGGGCCGATAGGGCGATGCCTCGGTGAATCTCGCGGGATCGTCCAGAGAGAGAGAGCCGTACACTTCGTCGGTCGAGACATGGTGGAAACGTCCGACGTCTCTCTTTCGGCAGGCCTCCAGCAACACGGCCGTACCGAGGATGTTGGTGCGAACGAACGGCAGTGGGTTCGAGATCGCCCGGTCGTTGTGGGATTCGGCGGCCAGGTTGAGGACGACATCGGCACCTTGGAGCACGGCCTCCATCTTTGCGGGGTCCCCAATGTCTGCGACGACCAACGTGTAGTTCGGGCGGCCCTCGAGGTCGGACAGGGACTCTCGCCTTCCCGCGTAGGTGAGGGCATCAACGACGACTACCCGGTCCTCGGGATGTCGGGTCACCCAGTGCCGGGTAAGGTTGGAGCCGATAAACCCCGCTCCGCCGGTGATGACTACTTTCATCCGACTGGAATGTAAGAGCCCGGGTTATTGATGTTTTCAGCTAGGTCTAGCGGTCGACCCGCGGTCTCCATTCTGTTCGATTCTACTCTGTCCGGAACGGTATTAGAGATTACCGTGGTCACGAGGTGAGGTACAGACGGTCAGTTGTGGTGGGTTCTAATACCTGGTCGCGTCCTTGACTTCAAGCGGGTCAGAACTTGAGGATAACGCGGTACGTTCGGGTGGGTTTCGGATGAAGGGATTGCTGCTTGCTGGCGGATACGGTACTCGGCTCCGACCCCTGACGTTCACCGGAAACAAACACATGATTCCCGTGGCAAACCAGCCGATGCTCTTCTACGGGCTCCGACACCTGGCAGCGGTCGGGATTTCGGAGGTCGCCGTGGTACTTGGCCCGCTGCACGAGGGAATCTCCGAAGCAATCGGGAACGGGAGCTCGTTCGGGCTCCGGGTGAGCTACATCCATCAAGGGGAACCCAAAGGACTCGCGCACGCGGTCCTGTGCGCTCGGGAGTTCCTTGGAGACGACCCGTTCGTAATGTACCTCGGGGACAATCTCCTGCAAGACGGTGTGCGACCGCTCGTCGAGAGATTCGAGCGGGAGCACCCGGATGCGATCATCGGAGTTACGCCTGTTCAGAACCCGAGCGCCTACGGTGTGGTCGAGCTCGACGGAGACCGGATCATATCGATCATGGAAAAGCCTCCCAACCCCCGAAGCAATCTCGCATTGATTGGCGTCTATCTATTCACTCCCTCGATTCACCCCATTATAGAGAAGCTAGCCCCGTCGGCACGCGGGGAGCTCGAGATAACGGAAGCCATCTGGAAGTTACACGAGCAGGGCGGGCGGCTGGCTGTCCAGCGGGTGCAGGGTTGGTGGAAGGACACGGGACGCCCCGAGGATCTTCTGGAAGCGAATCAACGGGTCCTTTACGGGATGCCTCCGACCGAATTCGTAGTGGCAGGCACCGTGGCCGACGGGGCGACCATCATGGGCCCGGTCCATCTCGGGTTGGGTTCCTTCATCGGCCCGGGAGCTAGGGTGGACGGTCCGGTAGTGATTGGCAACGAAACTAGGATAGAAGCCGGCGCCCACGTGGGTCCTGGCACGGCAATCGGCAGCCGCTGCGTGATTCACCAGACATCGGTTCAGAGGTGCATCGTCATGGACTCGGCCGAAGTAGAGGGCCCCTTCGAGCTGGTGGACAGCATCGTCGGTAGGTTCGCCCGACTCAGAGCCACCCAGGATCGCGGGATTCGAGTGTCGTGCGTGTTGGGTGACTCCACGCAACTCCGTTTCTGATCTCTCGCGCCGGCCCGAGGCCCAAGCATCCTGGCATGAATGCGCCGCCCCCTCGCCCGGTGGCTAGCCTCGCCTTGAAATTCCAAGACGGAGCTGACCGAGTTCTCACGGCGGTCAGTGAATCCCTTCCTGTTTTTGCGAGGGTTTATTACACATGAGGTGTCAAGTACGATGGGCAGCGCTTCGGCGTGTTTGCGAAGGAGTTGGATTGGCTCACATCCGGGGCCGCAGAGGAGAATCGCTCGTCCCTTGGTTCAACCTCGCCATCGTGGTCGTTGTGGTCGCATCCCTCTCAGTCCCTTTGAATGAGTTCTACAGCTCCCGGGTCGCAACTGTTCCAGTCGGGGGCGAAGGGGCAGTTCCTTCTCGAGTCGTGTCGTCCGCCGTAGTTCTGCCGAAACTGTCCGACGGCGGCTCGGTTTCCGAGGTAATCGGCGGGATAATGGTTGTCCTTTCGGACAGGATTACCCTCGGGCTCGGAACTCCGACCCAAAGAATTTACAATGTCACCGTCACCACGTTGCACCCCACCCCTTCCGTTTCGGTGAACCTCACCACACGTCCTGTGGCTGAGTGGTCGAGAACGGGCCAGTTTCCGGGGGGTCCCTCCTCGCTTCCCAATCTTGCCCACTGGACGTGGACAATCGAGCAGAAGGGGCAAGTCGATACCGGTAGTTGGGGCGTCGCCGCCCCCTACATCTACCGGACGGTCGCCTGGGTGAACGCGACGTACTCCGTGACGGGCGTGCCAAATTTCCTAGTGCCGGTGACGGTCAACGCCACAGCAACCGACGGGCTTCGCTCGACCGGGGTGGGTTTTGTTCAAGCGCAACAGTTGCCATCATCGACCTACGCTGAGACACTGGCGCTCGCCCAATCGGTTAATCCGTCGCTCGTCCGGTGGTCCCAGGTTTACGATGCTCCGGCGACATGGGATAACACGACCCAAACCGTGTCGTTCGACTTCAGCGCATTCACACCCCTGATGAACCTCACCAAGTCCCTTCAGTCCCAGAGTCTCCTCAGCTTGCCAGCCGGGAGTTGGGGCGACGGCAACGTCCTTCCCGCGGGGATGCCGATGAACGAATCACTCCTCGTGAACTGGTACGGTCACTCGACCGGGTACTTCCCGACGCCTGCTGCGTATCGAACGTATGTCACGACGCTCGCGAAGAACATCAAGGCCCACGGTTGGACAATCACCTACTGGAACGTCGGCAACGAGGTTCCGATTTGGATCAGCATGTCGTACGCAGAGGGATTCGCGACCGTCTTCAACGTGGCCTCCGCGGCCATTCACTCCGTCTTCCCGAAAGCGCTCGTGGGGTCGGATGTGATTACCGCTCCCGGGAAGCTGAAGTACTTCGCCACGACCCTCCACGGCGTGGAGTTCCTCGGGTTTCACTTCTACCCGGCGAGCCGACTCTGCCCCAATCCGGGGACCTTCTGCACTCCGGACGGTCAAAACGGGTACCTGACCAACAGCGAGATCCTGAACGCGACCCGGGGTCTTGCCAACTCGTGGGAATTTGCCCCGCCCGCATTGTCTCGGCTCGAGTGGTTCAACTACACCGGCAAGTGGCTCCCCGTTATTGATGAGGAGTCGAATCTCAACACGGCCCAATCCCAGGGGACCGACCCCCGCCAGCAAACGTTGTTCGATGCCGCGTGGCTTACCTGGCTGTACATGACTGCCTCCAACGAACACGTGCGTGCTGTCGCGACCTATTCGCTGCTTTCGAATGATCCGCTTCCGAGTTCCCCCACGCTCGCTTATGGTGGTTGGGGCTTCGGAATCGCCGCGGAGTCGGGGAGTGGCAGCCTGACCTATTATGCCCCGTACTGGGCTGCACGTTTATGGGGGTCGAACGTGCCGGCCTCGTCCGAGGAGCTCAAGGTGAGCACGGGAAACCCCTGGTACGTCCCGGTGTTTGCGGTCGCGAACGGATCCGGGACCAACGTCGTCGTGGTGAACTTGGCCAACGTCGACGCCACGATCTCGGTCAATGTCACCGGTGGTTCGTACGGGGCGATCACGGTGTGGACCCTGGACGATATAAGCTATCGAATGAACTTTGATTCCAAGACGAACTCCGAGAAGCTGGTGGCTTCGGGACTCACCGTCCAGCACCTTCCGGGTGACAATTCCTTAACGGTGACGATCGACGGATACGGGGTCGCCGTGATTTCGTTCAGCTGAACGGTCACGACCGCCGGTCGCCCCAACCATAGAGGCTCAAGAAAGCCCTGAGTTTCGTGGGACGGCTACCTTTCTGGCCCGGAGGTGTCGGCCTCTCGGGTCAAGGCTTGGACCAGGTCGATTCCCTTCCGATTGATTCGGCGGGCGACCTCGAGGTCCTTGCTCTCAGAGAAGAATTGGCAGATCGGCTCTGTGCCGGAGGGTCGTACCAACAGCCAACCGTCAGGCCAGAACGCCTTGACCCCGTCCAGAGTAACGACGCGCTCGGCCTCCGTCGAAAGGGTCTCCAGAACCCGCGCCATCGCGCGGTCGCGGAGCGACCTTGGAAACGGAACTTTCTTCTTTACCACCTCGTACCGCGGCAACTCGGCGACTAGCTCGGAGAGCGGTCTGCGGGTGCGTGCCAGGAGGTCTAACATCATCGCCGGGTTCATCGGCCCATCCGTCGGACTCTGGTGTCCAGGCCAGTAGCAATGGCCGTTCTCTCCACCCCCGAAGGGGGCCTTCTCGCGTGCAATCCCTTCTGCCACTGGGAGGGAACCCGATTTCGTGATCACAAGTTTTCCCCCTTCTTGCCGCACGACGTCCTCGATGGCCTGGGATGACGTGACGCTCGTCACAAGGGTACAGCTCGGGTGTCGCCGCAACACGTCCCTGGCGAAAAGCGCTAGGCCCACGTCTTAGGGGACGTATTGGCCCGTCTCCTCCACGAACGAGACTCGGTCGGCGGCGCCCTCCAAGGCGATGCCCAGGTCCGCACCCGGATGGGGGACCGCTTGCTCGAGGTCGTGGAGGTCTTCGTCGATGGGCTAGGAAGGGTGACCCGGGAAGCTTCCGTCCGGATTCGCGTTGAGCGAGACGAAACGGCCCCCGGGGAGCATCCGGAGAAGTGCGGGGTTCGTTGTTGCGCTGGTACCGTTCCCACAATCCAGGACGACTCGCGGCGAAGCCCCGAGTATCAGGTCACGATTGACGTGAGCGATGATGGATGCGAGGTAGCGTTCAATGCCTTGCGTGTCGGAATAGATACGGCCCATCGCATCCAGGTTTTCGACCGATTGCGGCGGTGGGCGTAGGCACCCTCAATCCGTCGTTCGGCCTCAGGGGGTATCTCAAGGCCGTCCGGGCCGGAGAACTTGATGCCGTTGAATTCCGTTGGGTTGTGGGAAGCGGTGATCATGAGCCCCGCGCGCGCTCGGAGCGCTCGGACATTGAACTGGACCAGGGGGTGGGCATCACCCCCATCTCGTAGGCGTCCACACCGTTCATTTGGAGGGTGCCGGCACAGATCCGTGCCAAGCCCTCGCTTGACATCCGGAAATCGTGGGCGATGAGTACCTGGGGCGGGTCTGTCCATTCACTCGGCGTACGCCGAGGTTACCTCCGCGATGAAAGCGGGAGTAATCCCGGTCCCGACAACCTTACGGATTCCATCGGGGCCGAAGATCTGGCCGGGTTCCTCGGTCAGTGGCCTAAGCGTTTCTGGGAGACGGCCCTAAGTAAGGTCTTTGGAGTCCTGTTCTAGAGTGGGTTCTCGGACCTTCGCACGGCTAGGTTAGCGACGATTCGCCGGTTCGGTCGGCCGACCGACCGCTCTCACCGGAGTCCAGTAAGGGCTCGACCACGGACGCGCGCATACCGTTCGCGGCGTAAAAGGTAAGATCCCGGTCCAAGCCTCCAGCGCCCAAGCTTGCACGCAGGAATCTGAGGCTCCCCATCTGGGGTTTCGCCCCCGGAGCGGGGATTCCGAGCCAGCGGTAGACGGGACCTGCGATTCCCCCCGATCGGTTCGAGGGCAGGGACCCAGGTCCCGAATCGAGCTCCAGTCGGAGTGTCTGCTCCGGTCCCGCCAGGAACACCTCGAGGCGGGAAGGGTCGGTCCAACCGTGCGTTTCCGGACCAGACCGGAGCGAGACGACCGGTGTTCCCTCTTCGTCGCCCAAGGGTGGTGCCCCGGCAGAAAACCCACCCGAGGAGGTCGGGCCGATTGCGTCCAGATGGAGCCGAGGGTTCACGTCCGAGTGTCGGAAAGCCCTCACGAGTCGACCCGCCTCTTGCCGACGGGAGGGGTCGGCCCAAACCACGAGGCTGTCGCTCCCATGGACCACGCACACCGAAAGCAGCTCGCGGAGAAACGGGCTCGTGCGGGGAGGTTCGCGCGCCACAGCAGACTGAGGGAAATTCGCGGCGCGCAGGATGGTTGCCATAATGCGCGCGCCATCGCGCGCAGCGCGCAGCTTGGCAGTGCCGATGCGGGCCCCATATTCGATCGGGATCTGGGTCACCACGTACCCGCCGCGGTAGGCCTTCAAGAACAGTTCCGCCTCGACATCGAAGCCGTCGGAACGCAGGGCGCGATCGAGTCCGGTCGAAAGGCTAAGTCCCCAGAATCCGCTGCAAAGGTCCAACACCGGACGCCCGCTGACTTGGCCACCAGCGTAGTTCAGCACCGCGTTTCCGATCCGGTGGACGAGGTCCCGAATGCTGTTAGGGCGATTCCGCTTGGGCTCGCGCACCCCGACCACGAGGTGGCTGCCGGCCTCCAGGAGTTCGAGGACTGTTCCGACCATGTCTCCGGGATACGTCGAATCGGCGTCCATGACCAAGGCGTTGCGAGCGCCACATTCTCGAAGCCAAGCAAGCGCTTCGCGAACCGCCTGACCCTTTCCCTTGCCGTGCTGACGGATGACTTGGATTCCGAGAGAGCGTGCGACGGCCACCGTGCGGTCGGTTGAGCCCCCGTCGATTACGAGGACACGAACTCGCCGTCCCTTTTCGAGGAGACGCAGAAAGGAGATTCCTTTCAGCGTGACCGGGAGACCGTGCTCCTCGTTTAACGTGGGCAATACGACCGCGAGGTCGACGCCGCGAAACACCTCCGGGTCGGGAGACGGTACGGTCGGTCCATTTGCGGGGGAGTGTGCCAAATCCATGGTCAGAGGGGAGGAGACCCAAGCCCGTTCTTGCCTTAAGTATAACTCAAGGAAGGGTCAAATTCGGTAGGCGCGCATCCTGCGCGAACTTCCGGAATCGCAGGCAGTTTCGGCACGTTGTTTCACCACACATCCCCTCTCGTGGCTCCCCCAACCTTAGGGAAGAGGGAACATACTGGGCGCTGAGGTCCCATCACGCCCCTGGCTATGCGATGAGCCGGACGCCTTCGGAGGGAACGACCCAGGGCGATGCCCTCAGATCGATCTCACTTGGATGCGATTGCCAGCGATGCGGAACCGACCCCACCGACGGGTGGGTCTCGGATATCTCCCCTTCTTGTCGACCCATGGACGGCACGGACATATAGATCAAGAGAACCGGGCCGAGGGACAAGGCTAAGTCGGGACCTTGCGTGCAACCGGAAAGAGCCGCGAACGGTCGATTGCCACCCGGTTCGTTCACGTCCGCGGTGCCGGAGGAGGTCCCCAATCATGAGTAGCGGTCATCGGCGGCTAGTGGTCATTGGCCTTGACTCGGGGTCGCCCGAGTACCTATTCGCGAAGTGCCGAAAAGTGATGCCGCACCTCGACCGGTTGCTGCGGAGCGCCGTGCGCTCTCCTCTACGGACTACCGATCCCCCGATTTCCGTCCCCGCGTGGCCCGTCATGTTCACCGGCGTGGATCCCGGGTCTCTCGGTCTCTACGGTTTCCGACATCGGCAGGACCACAGCTATACGAAGACCTACGGGCCGACCTCGACGGCGATCCCGGTGCCGACTCTCTGGCAGCTGCTGTCGGATCGAGGCTACCGCCTCTGCGTGATTGGTATGCCCGTCGGTTACCCGCCCCCGGCGGTTAACGGAATCTACATTTCGGACTTCCTGACCCCTGCAAACGCCCGCGACTTCACGTATCCGACGTCGCTCGCCGACGAGATTGAGAGCAAGTACGGACCCTATCCGTTGGATGTCACGTTCCGCGCAGAGGAGCGGGACCAGCTCTATCGAGACATCGTCCGGATGACCCAGGTCCGATTCGCCATTGCCGAGGATCTCTATCAACGGGAAGCCTGGGATGTCTTTGCGATCCACGAAATTGGCACAGACCGCTTTCATCACGCCTACACCCAGTACTTCGACCCCACTCACGCCAAGTACCAGCCCGGAAACCGTTTCGAGCATTGCCTCGAGGAGTACTATCGTGTTGTCGATCAGGGACTTGGGCGAATCCTGACCCACGTCGATCCCGAGACCACTGTTTGTCTGGTCTCCGACCACGGCTCGATGGCGATGGCGGGGTGTTTCTGCATCAATCAATGGCTGGCGAAGAAAGGATACCTTGCCCTCGGTCCCACCGCCCGGCCCGGCACCCCACTAGACGCGGCACCGGTCGATTGGTCGCGCACCCAGCTCTGGGGCGCCGGGGGCTACTATGCGCGGATTTTCTTCAATGTCAAAGGGAGGGAGCCAGAAGGGATTGTCGAGCCGGCCGAGGTCCCAGCGTTACGGGCGCGCCTGATTCGAGACTTGAGCACTCTGCAAACTCCTGACGGTAGCCCGTTCCCTGTGCGTGTGCTCGACCCCCAGACGGCCTACTATACTGTCCGTGGGGACCCGCCCGACCTCATGCTCTACTTCGGTGAACTCGCTTGGCGGTCCGCCGGCACAGTGGGTCACTCAAGCGACTTCCTCTTTGAGAACGATACGGGTCCGGATGACGCGGTACACGCGACCGAAGGAGTATTTGTCCTCGCAAACCGGACGATAGCCCGGGAGGTGGAGCTCCCCACTCAGTCGATCATCGACGTGACCCCAACGCTGCTTTCGCTGCTCGGCGAGCCGCTCCCGGGTCATATTCAGGGTAAACCCATGGTCGCCGTGTTGGACGCCGCTGGACTCTCCCATTAGCTCGACCTGAACCAGCGTATCCTAGGGGGGTTTCGCCCCGACGCGCTGATCCGCGGCTCGCGAGGGCTAATCGTAACCCCAGGAACGCATCCGCCGGTCGTCGAGGGGCTGGCGGGGAGGAGTCATACCACGGTCGGTTTCGTCCGAGAGCTGTCGCGGTTCCCGAATGCCAAAGAGAATCGGAAGAAGCTTCTTGGCCTCGTCGGACGAAAGGTGGGCTGGGGGGTCCCGGTCCGGAGCCGAACCCGCCGACCACATTCTCAGGTCCCCCACGAAGAGGTCGAGGACGTACTTCTCTGTCCCCCGGTACGCCGCGACGAGCCGGTGGTTCCAGCGATGGTCCATCCCAATCCCGCGAAGAGACAGGTTGGGGTCGGAGGCTGGTCCCCCCTCGGCGAGGACAGGTTCGGGGGCCGGAGCCAGGACCGGGAATGGGACCATGGGAAACCCATCCTTGTCGAACGGGGGCGATCCGAGAGCCGAGGCTTTGAGCCAGGAAGGAACGTCACAGATGCTTACCCAGCGGTCGACCACTCTCGGGATGTCCGCACCTTCGGGAGGCCGGACAACGAGAGGGACTCTCAGGACGGAGTCGGTGGCTCCGCAACCGTGGTAGACATTACCCCCTTCGCCGAACGACTGACCGTGATCCGATGTGACTACGAAGAGGGTCCGGTCGAGCTCGCCGGCCGCTTCAAGATCCGCTCGAACGCGGGCCACTTTCCGGTCGACTTCTTCGAGGCAGGCAAGATACTTGGACTCCACTTCTCGCCAGGGAACCAACTCTCGGAGCTTGGGAACCGTGAGAAGGTAGAACCTCGGGACGCCGGCATAACGGCTGGCGAGGATTCCAGGGTGGTCGGGTCCCGTTCCGACCTCGTAAGGTTCGTGAGGGTCTACGAAGTTGAAGAACGCGTGGAACGGGCGAGACCGATCACGAGAGCTCAGCCAACGTTCGAAACCGTCCACCAGCGAGCCACTGGTCACCAAACGTTTGAAAGCTATCTCCGCCCGGTGGTTCGGCCAAGTGAGCGGGAGGGCGGCGGGGGGAAGGGCGGCCATCAGCCGACGGATCCGCTCGGAGTAGAGCCAGTTCGAGTGACCGAAGATGCGGTTCGTAATCGTTCGTTCCTCATCCGATTGCGCCGGGACGGGGCACTCCCGATGCTGATAGCCATCTTCGAGCCCGTACCCCGCGATGAGGTGAACCTCCTCCGTGAAGAGCGCAGTATCGTAGCCTCGCGCCGAGAGCCAGCTTGCGATCGTAGGAAGAGGAGAGGGTCCCCGCCGGAACGTCCTCAGGCGGTGGGTCCAAGGTAGGGTCGCGGTGAACAGGGAAAGATGGGACGGGAGGGTCCAGTTTCCGGGAGCTACCGCATGCGAGAAGAAAGTGCCCTCAGACCTGAGTCGATCGAGCGCCGGGGTGCGAGCCGTGCGGGAACCTCCGTGGCCCGCGATGCTGGCTGCACGCGCCCCATCCATGATGATGAGGACGAGATTCGGGGGAACGGGGGAATCACCCACTCCCATCACCCTCCGTTCGGCCGACGCGGGTCGACATCCATGCGGTTGCGGATGCTGCCACGCCGAGCACGGGACAAAACCGGAAGCGGGGATTGCGTTTCATCGTTTCTGCGCCTCAAGTTGCGACCGGGCGCCCCTACGCGTCGAGCCCACCGTCTTCCGCGAATACGGACCCATGCGTATGGTATAACTTTTAAGTGCGGAGGCGTCGCGGCGGGCGATGGTTGATCCCCGGACACGCGTCTTGGTGCTCGGCCTCGACTCGATCCCGCCCGAGCTTCTGTTCGACCGGTTCCTCGGTGTGATGCCTAACATCCGGGCCCTGGTCGAGCGGGGTCGGCGGGGCGTTCTCCGCACTATCGATCCCCCGATTACTGTCCCCGCATGGGCCGTTATGTTCACGGGCGTCGACCCGGGAACTCTCGGGATCTACGGCTTCCGCCACCGCCGCCCGGGCTCCTATTGGGATATGTACACCCCGACACCTCAGATGATCTCGTACCCCACGGTCTGGGACATCCTCTCGCGTCAGGGCCGCAGGGTGTGCGTCATCGGTATGCCCCCGGGGTATCCCCCCCCCACCGTGAACGGGATCTACATCTCGGACTTCCTCACTCCATCCAGCGCGCAGGACTTCGTGCGACCGACCGATCTAAGGAACGAAATTCTTGGGGTCGCAGGTAGTTACGAATTTGACGTCACCTTCCGAGCCGAGGATCGGGCTAAGGTCGGCGAGGAACTGATCACGATGACCCGCCACCGTTTCGCGGTGGCGAGGCATCTGTGGAAGAAGGAACCGTGGGACTTCTTCGCCCTCCACGAAATCGGACCTGATCGGCTCCACCACACATTCTGGAAGTACTTCGACCCAAGCCACCCGAGGTACGAGGAGAACCCGGCGTTCCGGGATCTCGCGAACCGCTATTACCGGGCGCTTGACGAAGAAATCGGTCGGCTCCTCGAGCTCGTGCCTCAGGACGTCCGGATTCTGGTTGCCTCCGATCACGGCAGCCAAGCCATGGACGGTTGCTTCTGCATCAACGAATGGTTGGTGGACGAGGGATTCTTAACTCTGAAGCAGCCCGCCGCGCGGGCGGGGGTCCCCCTTGAGAAGCTCACGGTCGACTGGAGCCGTACCCGTGCTTGGGGGGCCGGTGGTTACTACGCCCGAATCTTCTTGAACATCGAAGGCAGGGAGAAGGAGGGAATCGTTTCGGCCAGCGCGGTTCCGAAGTTGATTGCCGAGTTGAGAGAGAAACTATCCCGAGTTCGGCGACCGGACGGAAGGTCCTTGGAGGCCCAAGTGTTCACGCCCGACCAGCTGTACAGGTCCGTCCGAGGTGATGCGCCGGACCTAATCGCCTACTTCGGGAAGTTGCGCTGGCGCTCGGCCGGCACGCTCGGTCACAAGAAGTGGTTTCTCGAGGAAAACGATACCGGCCCAGACGATTCGGTGCATTCCTTCGAAGGGCTCTACCTTCTGGTTGACCCCGGAGCCCGTTCGGGCGGGGAGGCGCGCGAGGAATCCATCCTCGACGTCGCACCCACCCTGCTGCGATGGTACGGCCTGGAGCCCCCGGCGCACATGCAAGGGCACCCAATCGCCTCCTGGGTCACGAACGCACCCAACGAACCTGAGAACCGAGCCGCTTAGCCACCCGGCGTGCGTACAGTTTGCAGAGTCTCCTCCGCCTTCCCCGCGTGGCGGGTGACAGTACTATGAACCGTCGAGCGCCACAACCAGGTCTTTTCAGGGTGCACGGGGTGAGCTCCTCTAGGGGAGACACGGGGGGCAAGCGGGCCGGGAATTGCGCCGCCTGACATCCACCCATCGTGATCGGTTCCATACCTCACGTGAGCGTGGACTCTCAATGTCCTCGCCATCAGCGAAATGGGATGGGATTCGAGCCATCACCGCACCGAGAAATACCTTGAAACGAGACGCTCCCCGTTCCCGCCGTCGTCGATGTTCCGTGAGAATGGGACGTGGTCCTACGTCCACGTGCTCGGGAGGATGGGTCCCCTCCAAGAACTGGTTCCCAAAGATGCGTCGATCCCAACACACGGCAGTCCCCGGTCGGCCGAGTGGGACTCTTGTGCCAACAATGGTAGGGAGTCTCCCTACCGACACGCCTTGCCCGATTGCTGGGTATCGGGCGCAACGCATCACCAAGGCGCCGGTGCAAGGCGCAAGGAGCTTACCGAAGAATCTATATTGGCGACCCGCTAATTTTTAGCCGGGTTAGGTTCTTCCGAACTCGTGCGGCGGCGATGCACAAGTTCGAAGCCCCGACCGACTCAACGTGAGAGCTTCGGAACCGCGCGCGGCCGAATCTGCGGATTCGGACGGAACTCAACCCACCCCTGTGCCTGGCCCCGAAATGCGAGACCGAGCACCCGGGGGTAGTCATGTCGGCGCGGCAACTCAAGAGCTGGCGGGTTGGGGACGGTTCCGTCCGCAACCATGCCACTTCTATGAACCGGTGGTCGAGATGGATCTTGCTGCCTTGTTACGTACCGACCAGGAGAGAACTTACATTCCACGGGGGTTGGGCCGGAGCTACGGCGATGCCGCGGTGAATGGAAATGCCGCAACTGTGTCGATGGTCCGACTGAATCACATCACCTCCCTCTCATCGGACCTGAAGATACTCGAGTGTGAGGCCGGCGTCAGCCTCGATCGCATTCTCCGCGTCATTCTGCCGCGAGGTCTTTTCCTGCCGGTGACGCCCGGCACCCGCCATGTGACCGTCGGCGGTGCGATTGCGGCCGATGTACATGGAAAGAATCACCACCAGGTCGGCTCGTTCGCGAACTTCGTCCAGGACTTCGAGCTCCTCACCGTGGAGGGGGAGCGGCTTCACTGCTCCCGGGAGGACCATCCGGACGTATTCTGGGCGACTGTCGGAGGCATGGGACTTACCGGCTTCATCACCCGAGCTCGCATTCTTCTCAGGTCGGTGGAGTCGGTATACATGAGTGTGCGATACGAGAAGGCGGCGAACCTCGAAGATACCTTCCGCGTGCTCGAGGAAGGGGACCGTTCCTACGAGTACTCGGTAGCGTGGGTGGATTGCGCGGCTCGCGAGGGGAATGTCGGTAGATCGGTGACGATGTTCGGGCGGCATGCGACCGCAGAAGAGATTCCGGCTCGTCCAGGAGGACCTCTCGCTCTGCCTCGCCGACTGGAGATCTCCGTACCGTTCGCAATCCCGCTCGCGCCCCATCGAAGGTGGGCCCTGGCGGCGTTGGATGCAGTCTACTACGCCGGCCACCCCACCAGCACGACACGCATTGTGAACTTCGATCGATTCTTCTATCCTCTCGATACCGTGGGGAACTGGAACGATCTCTTCGGGCGCCACGGATTCATAGAATGTCAGGTCGTGGTCCCGCATGATCGCGCTCTCACTGTGATAGGATCGATTCTTGAACGTGTTCGCCAGTCGGGCCGGACACCCTTTCTGGGTGTATTGAAGCGGTTCGGTCTGCCCAGCGGTGGGCTGCTCAGTTTTCCGATGCCCGGTTGTACGTTCGGGTTCGACCTGCTCGTCGATAGGGATCTTCCGCGACTATTGCGGGAGATCGAAGGAATGGTAGTCGAGTCGGGCGGCCGAAGCTATCTTGCCAAGGATGCGACCCAGAGCGCGGATGGTTTCGCCCAATCCTATCCAAGGCTGGATGACTTCCGAGCGATTCAGCAACGCCTAGATCCTCACGGCCGTCTTTCGTCATCCCTGTCTCGGCGACTTCAGATCACGTCGACTCGGTGACAGTTCCATGGCACGGTTGGGGACTTGGTTGTTGACGGTTGCCGCGCTCCCTGAGGCGGAGAAGAGGAAGACGACCTCGTACGAGCCCGCGAACGACCTGATTGAAGGCCGCGACACGCGGGCAAACCCGGGAAAGGTTCTCCCTACAGCAACAGCGCCAATCGTCCGATTGTGCGGATGGGCGTGCGAGCGCCTCCCCTCGCCGAATCAGCCCGTGACACTGACCACTATCGGGCCTGCTGGGAGTCCGGTTCCTTTTGGGGGGCGCTGCTTCCCCGCGGTGAGGCTCCCCGCGGTTCTTACCGACCGCCTGGGGTCGGGCTGACGACGGAGGTGAGGAGGTGAGGTCGGGGAGCCCGTTGCGGATTCTGGTTGTCGTAGCGCGCGACACTTTGAATCCACGGGCGGGCGGGGGCGATCAACACATGGCGCTGCTCGCGCACGAGCTCGCCTCCAAAGGCCACAGAGTCACCCTCTGGTCCGCTAGTTCCCCGGGACTACTTCGACTCGATCGTTCGGGAGAGGTCACCGTTCACCGCCTCGCGCCATCGCGCCTCCTCGCACCCGTGGTCTGGGCTCGATTTCTCACCGGGTCGGCCCGGGGATTCGACGTGGTTATCGAGGAGGTTATTGGAGGCGAACGCTTTCCCTTTCTCGGTCCGATCCTTTCCCATCGACCGTGCGTCGGTATGTGGTATCAGGACAACCGACCCCTCTTCCTGGCCTCCTACGGCCTTGTTGCCCGACGGCTCGCCACGTTACTTCAAACTGCCTTGTTACGCCTCTACCGGGATCGCTTCCTAATCACACCGTCCGAGACCACCCGACAGTGGTTGATTTCCACTGGCTTGGCACCCAATCGCGTTGTCGTGCATAATCCCAAGGTGATAGGCAGTGCGGAACCGGCTTCCCTTCTTCCGTTTGCTGGAAGGAGGAACCGGTTTGTGAGCATCGGAAAGTTTCAACCGCTCAAACGGTTCGAAGAGGCGATTAACGTTCTGGACCGGTTGACTGAGGTGGTTCCCGACGCCGAGCTCGTGCTGCTTGGCCGCGAAGACAACGCCGTCTACTTGACCGAGCTCCGTTCGCGAATCGCCGGGTCGCACTTTCCCGCCCACATCTCCCTCATCTTGAACGCCTTGGACTCGCAGAAGAACGATATCTTGGCGTCCGCAAAGGCGTTGAGCATCCACAGCCCGATCGAGGGATTTGGCTGGACGATTCCGGAAGCGGGTCTGCGTGGGGTGCCAGTGATCGCAAACCTCGGGACTCCGGCGGAAGCGATTGAAGAGGACACGAACGGCACGAGGGTCCCGTTCGGTGACGTAGAGGCGTACACGCGAATCCTGGTCCGATGGATGACAGACGAACCGGAGTGGACCCGGCTCTCGCAGGGAGCTATTCAGGTTGCCCATCGCTTCGCGGACCCTATGCTCTCCCCGGCCGTCGAGGCCTTGATTCTTCGAGCGGCCTGGTCCGAATTCACGCCGACGCCGGTTCAGCGTTGATGGCGGGACGGGCGACGCGGTCAGGATGGCCGCCCCGTCCTCAGCGTTCGGAGTGGAGCACGAAGACTCCTCGAGCGGCGGTTCGCGATCTCGGAGGGAACGAGCTCCCCTACCGGATCCGGGGGGTCGCCCATTTACTGCCTGAACAAACGTCCCGACCGTAGGCTATACGTACCCCCACCCCCGGAGCCGCTCCTCGATCTCCGGTGTGAGCTCCTCTGGTACCTTTTCAGTCATCCGCCGGCCGATGTTAACGGCGGCGTCCGCCACCGGTGCTAAGGAGTCGCGGACGTCTTCCCAGACGTCATGCACCTCGCCCGGGTCTTGTTCCAGGTCGTATGCTTGCCGCTCGGGACGCGTCGTGTCGACGACCAGCTTGAGCCCCCCACTGTAGGCTACCACACGAACCCGGTCAAATTCCGGCTTCCTGGATTCGGGTACTACCTTCTTGAGATGGCTCCACACCAACCCATCCGACACAGCGAACACGGGGGTCGGCCGGGGGCGATCCACCAAGTCCTGTAACGGGAGGGCGGACGGGAGATTTATCCCGTTGATTTGCGCCTCTCGTAGGAACGTGGGTGCGATGTCGATGAGACTGGCCCATCCCTGGCCCCGAGTCGTCCGACCGGTCCCTCCCACCGGTCGATAGACCATGGGAATGCGGAGCATCGGGTCGATGATCCCGTTCAAATGGAACAGCTCGCCGTGTTCACCGAAGGCCTGCCCGTGGTCGCTGGTCGCGATAAGAACCGTATTGTCCCACCGTCCGGCTTGGCGGAAGATCTCCACGATCCGGGCGAGGCGCTGGTCGATGTTCTGCACGGTGGAACGGTAGAGGGTACGGAGAATCCGGAGCTCTTCGCCAGTCGGCTGCCAGCTGCCCAAGATGCAACGAACAAAGTCCTGTCGCACACGCGCCTGCTTCCACCATTTACGGAGGCCCTTGTCGAACCCGTCTGGAACGAAGTACGGCTCGTGAGTGTCGCAGATGTTGATGGCGCAGAACACCGGCGTCCCCCGAGGCTGGCGTGATAACCAGGCCGATAGGGAAGGTTCAATCCAGGGGGCCATTGAGATGTTCCGAGCGGTGTCCCCCCAACGCACCTTCTGGTGAAGCGCATCTGCAGCGTCGAAGAGGTACGGGTATCGATAGATCGCTTCGGTGGAGTTGATCACGAGCCGGCCGATCGGGCCATCTCGGAATCGTTCCAGAATCTTCGCCTCCTGCTTCGCTTCATGAAGGGTGCTCGGGGCGGAATCCACCCGGCCTCGCCGGATGTATGACTCCCACCAACCTCCCCAGCCGGCGTCGTCGAAGCCGTCGGCGAGTCCGAATCGTGGGCACACGAGCGTATTCGCCGATAGGAGGAGCGACCGATACCCCTTCGAACGAAGGGCAGCGGGCAACTTGGGCACTGAATCCGCCAAAACGAGGCTCTTCTTCGCGTGGCAGCCGCTCTCCCAAGGATAGAGCCCGGTGAACGCGCTGGCGTGAGCGGGGATCGTCCACGGCGTTACGCTAGCAGCCTTCGGGAAATGGATGGAATCCGAAAGGAGCTGAGTGGTAAACGGCATGCGCTCGGTGGGAGTTTCGCCGCCAGGGAAGTCCGAGGCTCTCAGTGCATCGAAGATGACCAAGAGTAGACTCGGAGCTTGCTGGTCGTTCACGGGGACCCCTCACGAGGCGTAAGTATAGGACCGTAGAAAGGCACGCCCAGGGTATGGCCCGCGGCACTCGCCGGGACACCCAATCCCGGCTCGGACGCGAGCGCAAGTCGAAACCCGAGCGACCCCTCTTTGGTCGGGCCCGGTCGACGCCGAAACGACGTAGCAAACATGCAAACGACGCATAGACCTCCCCGTTGAGGCCTATAAAGATGTCGAGTAGCACGACTCTAAACCGAGTGCGGAGGCTACTGGCAATCAGACGCAAGCACCCTTTCGGGGAAGTCCTTCCCGTTCTGTCCGATGTCGCACTTTCGAGACGCCTCGCCCGACGAAGATCGTCCACCTGGTTCGAGCATCGCGGAGTCAGCCCGTCGGGTCACAAAGGACCTCGGGAGGAATGACGAAGGACGTTCTCTTCCCCCACGTGGGAGACGGTCGCCCGCCCCCTTCACTCCCCCTGTGTTGGGCGATGGTCGATGTGGCGCTGTCCAGTCCTGGGGGATTGAGTCGGTTTCGGGTTGGGTCGCCGCGCGTTCGGTTCGTGGATTGGTGGTCACACCGGTTCATCAAACGAAGGTGGAGGTCCGACCCATGTCAACGAGAACCCGGTCACAAGGATCCAGAACGCCGCTCCGGCGACGGTGATCCCGGAGTACCCCACGTTCATCAACTGGGATACGTTCACCGTGATGGAGACCGTTCCGCTTTCCATCTGGTGAAGGCCCTGACTCGCGGTGAGATTGACGGGTCCGATTTGGGTCTGATTGATGGAACGCTGGAACGAGTACGTGTAGTGATGACCGGCCGACGTGTTGAGATACTGGACGGGGGTCACCGTCAGTGGCGTTTCGGTCGCCCGTAGTCTGACCAACGGACCTGTCGTCGAAGGGTCGAGACGGTAGGTCACCGTGAGATTGTACTCGCCGGGAACGACCCGGTTCGCGGACGGGCCAATCCAGAGGGTCACACTCTTCGAGGCCTTCGATGCGCTGTACTCGAAGGTGCCGTTCGATTGGTGGAGTATCACATTCTTGTTGGAGGTGTACGCCAACGAACTGGCTGGGTAGGTCACGGTGTTCGGGGTCGTGAACCCCAGCAGTGGCGGTCCGGTCCATCCTCGATGAAGCAGGAAGACCCCGTCCGAGGCCGCCTCGATACCGAAACCGGAGTAGTTTCCAAGGCCCTGCATTACCTGGGAGTTGTAACCATCCAGCGTGAAGTCGAGAAGCACGTAGTTGGAGTCGTTGATGAACTGGTCGAGAGCTCCCACGTAGCTGTTGGTGCCGGCGTACGACTGCCCGGTGGGAAGAACGTAGGCATTCGGTCGGTTCGAAACCTGCGAAAAGAGGTGCGAGGTAGTCAGCACGGAAGCTGTCGGAGGAATGAGCGAAATGATGCGGTCCAAGAGTCTTGTGTGGGCGTCGGGCGATGGGAGTCCATACTGTATCGACGAGAGGCTAGCTACCGGGTGGGGGAGTAGCGGATTTCCGATGGTCACGGTAACGACCAGCGCGACTACCAGGACTCCGGGGACGAGCGTCTCACCGCCGCGCGGCAGCCTCCAATGCCGGGGACGGGCAGTGGATGGCCCGTCTGGCGGCTTGGTCGTCGGTGCGGCGGCGAGCCCGGCAATCTGGGTCCGTGCCCAGGCGATTCCTCCTATAGCGCCCGCGAACACGAAGGGACTGACATAACCCAAATACTGCGACCCGAACGAGTACATCGCGGCCGTGTTAGAGAGGAGGGCCAGGGCGATCCAGCCAAAGACCGGCACGAGGTATCGCAGCTCTCCGAGGAAAGAAAGGAACGCGAGGCAGCCGAACAGGAGTACGACGTATGCCAGCTTGTTCGAGCCTTGGTACGATAGCGCTGCGCCGGCCAGGTTCGGGTGTAGTAACGCCTGGGGAATCACTTGCTCGAATGACTGAGCCCCCAGGACCTGGTAATGACTCGCGTAGCCCGACCCGAAGGGCCCACCGACCGCCGAAAAATAGCGCAGCGTAAAGAACGCGAGCAGGAACCATCCGATAGCTAGGCCCAGCGCCGCACCGAGGACGAATCGCTCCCGGTTCCGAGCGGATCGGGACAGGAGCTTCGGCCCGAAGAAGGATCCCAAGAGGGCGACCAAGATGAAGAGGAGGAGGAATGGAATGACGGTCTCGATCGTGGCCAGCGAAAGGATCCAAAAGGTGAGGAACGCAATGTACCGCCGTTGGAAGAGGAAATAGATCGCACAGAGAATCATGAAAGGCAGGAAGACTTCCATGTCGAAATCGATCCAGCCTAGGGTCATCGTGATGGGAGACAGCAGGTAGATGGCGCCAAGGAAGGCCCCCCAGCGCGGGGATCCGAGACGTCGGTGCGCTATCCCGTAGACAGGAAATGCCCCGGCTGCAAGCGCAATGACCTTGATCACCAGGAGAGTCGCAGGGCCCGGTGCGATAGCATAGAAGGGAAGTACGAGGAAGGCCAAGGGCATGAAGTGAATTGACATGAACGTCCCGTTGGAGCCTGCCGGGGTGTTCGCCGTGTAGTAGAGCAACAGATGGTTGTGGACCGTCGTGAAAAACGATTGATTGAAAGATCCAAAGTCTTGAGAGAACGTGTAGTACGAGTAGTAAGCCATCACCTGAATCCAAGAGAGAATCAGAATGTCGCAAAGTACGAACACGCCCAGTAAGGCCAACCAACGATTCGGTGGGTCGAACCCGAGCCATCGGAAGGTTGTCGCGATGCGATCTCTTAGGCCCGAGTGCGGGCGTGGTTCGGGGTTGAGACCCGGGGCGGGTGAAGGTGTGTCGGCGGCCCGGATCCCCTGGACGCCAGCGGGTGAACCATCGGAGGGCTGCTCCATACACCTCACTCCAAGCCGGCGGGTCTAGAGTCGATTTTCCGTATCCGTGCGTCTTTCACCGGCAAAGGGAAGAACCCATTCCTCATCAGCACTGGCGTCAGTGCGGCCGGCCCAGGCGACACACCATATGCGGCAGCAGTCGAATACCCGGCCAAGCCCGGCTCATATCGGTCTCGGAGCCATCTCACCCTATCAGGAGCCCAACCGTGGCCTTCCGCAGGAGTGTCAGACCCAGTCTCCAGCCACTCAGGAGCCTGCAAGCCGGAGTTCGGGAAGGCGGCGAGGGGATTACCCAGTACCGTCATCAAGAATTGTTTCAGTGCTCCGAGGAGGGCTGGTGGGACCCTGACGTCACAGGGGGATCCTCCGAATCTGGTCTCTTACCTCCCTGGTCGGAGGCACTCGGGGGATTGCGGGAATCTCGTCCGGTAGGTTCCAGGGCACGCTGACCGCGCGACCTCAGGCTCCGTCGAATGAGCACGGCAGCAACGACCCCAATGGCTCCGATGATGAGGGCTTCCACAAGGTACTGCCAGGCGGCGGAAGCCGGACTCGACGCGACCTGCACGATAAGGAAGGTTGTGTCGTTGGCACGCTGTCCGTCAGAGTCGGTTGCAGTCACCACGACCTCGAAGGTCCCGCTGGCCTGTGGATAACAGCTGAAGCTCGCCGAATTCCGAGGGGCGCAACCGGGAGGTAATCCCGTGAACACGTAGGTGAACGGAGAAGTCCCTCCCCCGGGGATGACGTTCACGGAGACCTGCTGGCTGACCACCGCAGGAGAGGGTGCGATAGTGAAGGTCTGGATAGTCGGTGCGCTATTCACACTCCATAGGGACGGCAGGGATGTCATCGCCGCTCCTGTGGAAGCGTCCATCACAGTGACGGATATGTCGTAGGAGTTGGCGGCGCTGGGTGCGCAAGACAGAGTCGAGAGGTTAGCCGAGGTACACCCGGTCGGGAGGCCATTCCATTGGTAGTGGTAGAACGCCGCGTTTCCTCCGAATGCAGTGACCGACAGGTTCCCCTGCACGTTCACGTCGAGGGTCGACGGGGTGATCCGCGGTGGAAACACCGAGACCGAAAGATTGCCGAAATACCAGGAGTCGGTCTCGAGGGAACGGTTGTTGCCTATCCCGGAGAACAGGAACAAGGGCATATCCGTCCCGTTCGGCGAGGCCCCCGGACTCGGGCTCGGCGCCATCGCCGCCCCCATGCGACCGCTGGGGGCCTGGTCGCCAAGGGGCAGCGAAGCCTTGACCCAATGCGTGGAGTTCCATAGCCAGGTGTCCCCAAGGAGAGCCCCCGTCATGGTCGAGCCGCCGAACAATACGACCTCCCCCTCGCTTGAATCGTACGCAGCAGCCGCGTCGAATCGGGGCGAAGGTGCCGATGAAGAGTTGAACGTGGTCCAGTTCCCTGATCCGGGTGACACGTTCCACACGAACTCCCAAGTATCGTTCAGCGCGATCGGGTTCTTGGTCACCGGGTCCCACCCTCCGAACATGATCAGTTGGTGACTAGCCGCATCATACGTCATCGACCCTCCCACCCGATCCGGTGGTTGTCCCAGGCCCCCATTCAAAAGGATTGTCCAGTTTCCGGAGACAAACCCCCAAGTATGGGCGCTTTGGTTGCCCGAAATGTATCCTCCAAACATGATCACCTGAGCGGCGGCCGGGTCGTACTGCATGGCGGGAAAAGCACGTCCTTGAGGAGAGGCGTTGAATGGGAGCTGGCTCCACCGACCTGCTAAGAATTTCCACGTGTCGCTGAGGGTGCTCGAGGAGCTATTGCCTCCGAAGAGCACCGTGTAATTGTCGCGGGCATCGTAGGCTAGCCCAGCTCCGTACCTCGCCGGCGGGTTTAGGGGGGATTGCACTTGCGACCAGCTTCCAGCCTTGAACGTCCAGGTGTCATTGAACGCAACTCCCGAGGAATTCTCTCCTCCGAAGAGGAGGTACTCTCCGTCCACGGCGTCCCAGGCGACCGACGCGTTAGAGCGGGGAGGAGGCTGGCCCACAAGATCCGAGGTAATGTTCACCCAGTCGACACCATATCGGACGGCGGGCATAGGATCGCCCGGCGCGGAGGTTCCTCCAGTGTCCGGCGTGGGGGTCTGCAAGAATCCTCCCCGGCCAGCCGACGGCACTTCGTGCGACTCTCCCAGATACATGGCTCCGGGCTGCACGGCGCCGCCTTTCTGGGAAGTAGCCTGGGGCACGAGAGCAAGTACCGAGACAATGGCCCCGATGAGGAGAATGGTCTGGACGCGGACCCGAGGTACTCCGCGTCTCCGACCGGGCCGGTAGAGCTTCGGGCTGCGCCGGAGATCATTCAGCAGCATCGTCCCTCCCCCCCATCAACAGGCCTGCGAGAGAGGTCGTGAGCGGAGACCGAGGAGAAACCCCGGAGCTCCGTGGACGCCCCCGACTGGGCACCCAGGGGTGGTCCTCCCGGAGTTCGCAGAACCTGATGACCATGTCTCGCGTTTCAAGGTTTACTCCATAAAAGCCCTTTCAAGCCTCCCATCCCGGCACAACTCGTGGCTCGCAGTGACGCGATACGTCGGTCCGGCCTCCTCGGGTAATGAGGCCTGCCTCAAGGGGTTTTCGCAAGGCGATCAGAAGAACGCGATCTGGCCGATCATCTCGAGGCCGATTCGGAGGGCCCGCCTTCGGCCCTTGCCCGCGCCCTTGGAGACGCCCACTCGTTCGCGGAACTGGATAGGAGCCTCGACGAGCCAGAGCCCCTCGCGCAGCGCGGTAAGGATCATGTGCGGGGAGAAGGAATCGCCCCCCTCGTCGAGCTTCCCGATGATGCGTTGCAATGCGTCTCGCCGGATCGCCCGGAACGTGCACCCGACGTCGGTCAGCCCGACCCGGCCCAGAAACGTCCAATCCCAGAAACGAAGGCGGATCAGGAATGCTAGGAACAGATTGCCCCAGCTAAGGAACCAGTCCATTTGAGAGCCAGGTCGTGTGAGGGTCCGTGTCGCACGCGTCCCGACCACCATGTCAACGTCGTGAAGGTAGGGAAGTACCTTCGCGATGTCGTTGCCGAAGAACGTCATGTCCCCCTCCGCGAGAACGATTGCGACGGCCGGCGTCCGTTCGAGCGCGTACCGGAGCCCCGCCATGCAGGCGTGACCGTATCCTTGCTGGGACTCCTGGATCACGGTGGCTCCATGCTCTCGTGCCACCTTCGCCGTTCCGTCCACGCAGTTGTTGTCGATGACGATGACCTCAGAGATCTCGGGTCGCGATCGGAACTCTTTCACTGCAAGCCCGATGGAAAGTTCGTCGTTGTAGGCCGTGAGCACCGCCACGATCGGTCCTTTTTCCACGTCAAGCGGGGCCGGAAGCGGTGCTGTCGGAGCGGCTCGGCCCTTGAACCGGTCCACCAGATACTGAAGGATGATGGCCCCGGGGAGGGCGATGGCGAAGAATACCACTACGACTCGATACAGGGGTCCGCCCCACTGCAGGTACAGCGGCTGATACGGCAAGGCGGGGAACCCTGACCCGGGAAATGTGACGTTGATCGAGTGCCAGGCCAATCGCACGAGCTGGTCGATGGCAAAGAACACTCCGGCGATGATCATGATCACCGTCACGAGGAAGAAGAGGACCAGGATTCTGCCCATCGGAGGAAATGATACGAAAACGACCCATTATAAGCCTGCCCCAGAAACGTTGGGTTGCGACCGACGGGCACGGGACCGATGGGGACCGTCACTGGACGGTCATGGTCCTAAGCTTCAGGGTCCTCGCTCTCCTGCAACTCCCCAACGTGTGTGCTACAGGGTCAACCAGTTCTCGGGAGGGGGGATCGGGGATCCTCTCTCTTCCCGACCGGGCTTCCCGTGAACTTGCCGCCGAGCCGTTGCTCTACGCCCCGAACGGCGAGCACCAAACCGATGCCGGCGGCCCCAACGTTGTGATGCCGGGCTAGTAAGCCGGCACTGGACGATGGCGAGGAGGGCAGTGCCACCACAGGGGCTCAATCGGTTGGTCCGGGGATGAGTGCGGGCGATTGAGGCACTAGCCCTCTAGGACTTCCCACCCGGAATTCGCGTAGACGGTCGTGAAACCGAAGACGGTCTGATAGAATGCGATCGTGGGGGCGTACGGTCCCCCCGAGGAGAGTACAAGGAAGTGGATATCGTGTGACTGCAGGAACGCCTCGGTATCCAGTACAAGCGGGAGCGTGATCCCGGGATTACCAGTACCGGGGGTTGACAGGGCAAGCGAAACCGAGAACCGAGAGTCTGCGGACGGGATGGCGAACACGCTGGTCAGCGTCACGTTCGCCGGAAAGGCTGAGAGAACCATCGCCGAAGGAGCCGGCGAGTACGTTCCGGTCGTCGTGATCGTCTCCGGAGAGGGAAGTTGGGCCAGGGTTCCCGTGCTTGTCCAGTTGAAGCCACTGGATGACAAGGTCACCGACTGAGAAGAAGGCGTATGGAGCAGGGCGATCCCGGCGGGCGGCCCGCCCATGGAGAGATTCACCTGCGCAAGTGTATTGCCCGCGTTGGCGGCAACGGTAAAGTTCATCGATGTCGCGCCCGCAGAACCGAGAGTTCCTTCAACCGTTGCCTCGAACCACGGGGTCGAGTACGCGATTGTCCCTGTACCCGTGGTCGAGTTGATGGTCAGGACCCCCGGCCCCCAGTTGCTGCCCCGGACTGTTTGCATTCCGGTCGGTGTCGTCACGGTCACAGAGAGGGCGCCGGGAAGGATGCGGACCACTGGAAAGACCACTCCGTCGACGAACACCGAATACATGGGAGCCTGGTTGAGCAGGGTCGTGTTCGTCGGGGTATAGGACAGGATGGCTGAGCCGTCCGTCACCGCGAACCTACTGTTGAGAGCCCAGAAGGCGGTCTGGGAGTTGATGATCTGCCACGGCTCGAAGTCGAGCCACGTGGGCCCGATGTCGTACGTCCCCCGGTCCGTCAACGCCTGGATCCACCGCGCAGTTCCCTGCAAAGTGAGGACTGAGCCCGGCACGGGATTTTGGGCCAGCCATTCTGCCGCGCTCAGGAATTGAGCGGAGTGGGTCGTGCCCGTGTCGAGCTTCTCCCCCTGAAGAGCGCTGGGGACACTGACGTTCGCGAAGAGAAGGGTCAACACAACTGCCATTGCGACGTAGCCCGAGGCCGTGGCCGCCCGCCCCGGGGAGACCTCCCAGGCGGGGTCGCGTCCCGCGGGGTCGACCGTTTCCTGTTTGGGAGCGTGGGACCAGCGTTCTACGGCTTTGTCCAACGTGAGCGTGACTAGGAGCGTAGCCGGGACCGGAAGAAAGTAGACGAACCGCGGATAGTCGGTCCCCACTTGGGCGAGAGTGCCCCCAACGGGGGTAAGCAGAGCAGCGACTACCCCGCCCACGGCGACCGTGAACCGGCAGTCTACCCAGTCAGGACGAAGGCGTCGGACGAATACGAGGGCGAGGATCAGGACACCGGACACACCGGCGAGAAGAACCATGGCCACGGTAGGGCTCATGTAGAGCGCAGGTCCCGCGGGAAGGAACGCTGGGCCGTTCGCCAGCGGCGCGAAGAGCTGACCTACATTGTCCAACGAAAGCGCAGCCGGGTTGGCCCCGAGGTAGTTTGGGGCCGTGATGCCTTCGGCTCTGAGCGTGAAGGCGTAACTGCCTACAGTGGCCACGAGGATGATGGCCCCCGCGAGGAGGCCCCGGTTCTTGATACGGGTCCAAAGGAATCGAGGTCCGTCCATTATGGTCACGAGGACCGCGGCCGTGAGGACCGTCGCGATCCCGATCGCGAACGTCAGTGAGTGGACCAGATAGAGGAGAGAGAGGGCGACCCCCAGGAGAAGGCCGTCGGAGGGGTGGCCGGAGCGAACATAGAGGAACAGGAACACGAAGAGCAGGTTGAGGAACACGAACGCGAAGAAGTTCGGGTACGCTCCCCAGAACAACATGTAAAGGAGGGTCCCCGAAAAGATGCACGCCCCTACGAACCCAACCTGGAGCGGGCCGAACCGAAGGAATCGGAAGGCGAGGTAGATGAGCGAAAGTCCGAACAGGAACAGAAACAGTCCCCCTGCGACGAATCCGGCGGATACCGGGGAGCCGAAGAGCCACAGTAGCCCGCCGAGCATGGGGAAGACAAGAGGTGGGTAGATGAACGACGACCCGAACGAGGCCGGTGGAGGCACACTTAGCCCCACATACGCCCCACCCCGGGTGATCCAATCCCCCGGGTCGACTCCCGGAGGAATGGGGTACTGGGCGTAAACGGCCTCGAGCAACACAACGGCAATGGAGACGAGGGCAAGCATTGCGATGAGGCGTGCCCATGGCCATCCGCTCTTCGCGGCTCCCGAGGATCCTTGCGGAGTTCCCGCGTCTCCCTCGAGACCCGATGGCGCTTCGCCAGATCCGATGTCGCCCGTCAAATGGGTTCTCCTGGTCTAATCCGTACCGGTTAGATGGCCCTAGGTCGGGACGGTAAGGACGACCCATTCGCTGTTCGAATAATACGGTTGGCAGCCGAACTCACCGATGAGGTACCCGGCCTCGTAGAGAAGGTAGCTTCCCGCGTACAGCGTGAAGGAGTCGTCGTTCGGGATGAGGATGAACCGAATCCCCAGCTCGTTCCAAACGTCCACGGTGTTGACCGTCGCGGGAAGGTTCGGAATGCCTCCCAAGGCGAGCGGGCTCGTCACGTTGATGGAGCCCGTGAGCGAGGTTACCGGCACGCTTCCGGGGGGCGTGTAGTCAAGGACCGCCGCGGCGCCACAGGTAGTAACGCAGCTCGAGCCGTTGTAATAGTCGGTCACGCCCTGCAGGGCGCTCGCGGGTGTTACGTTTCCGTACGTCAGCAGACCCTGATATAACGGGTGCAGGGTGTAAGTCTTCCACAAGAAGGCACCATCCCCGGTCTGCGCGGTGATCGCCTCGAGCGGGGCGGGTGCGGTGATGATCTCGTGCACGGACGCGATGAGGTCGGAGCCGGTCGCCTGAACCTGGGAGGTGATCGTGGCCGTCGGGATACCGGGAGTTATGAAGATCAATTGACGGAACACGAACGACGCCTCGGTATAGGTGATCACGCCAGGCTGACCCGGCGCGGAGGGCGCTTGGAACGTCGGCGACCCGGAAAGGCCGACCAGGTAGGCCGTGTGGTTCGTCGCGCCGACCAGCGTGACCTGAACGAGTTGGGGAGGAATCTGAAGCGTGCCGGTGAGTCCCCCGTTCTGAAAGACCGAGTAATCCGGGATTCCGTCCACATACGCGGGGTTGGTCCCCGCGAGGGACGCGGAGACGAGATTGTTGGTCATCGCGTCCCGTGACGTGAGCGCGTAGTAGGCCAGAATGGAATCCGTGATCTGGACGGGGTAGAACAGGAACGCGTTTCCGGGCCGGGGCGCATACGCCTCACGATTCGTGATCGCCCACGTCCACTTGAACGCCCCCCGTATCGTGAGCACGCTGCCCGGAAGCCCGGAGTGGTCAATCGAGTTCAGGGCGTTTACGAAGTTCTGGTCATGGGTCGGACCCGTGTTCTGGATTTCGTATTGCTTGTAGGCGGTACTCGCCACCCCGGCCACCAGGAGGATGATCACCAGCGCGAACACCGCGACGAACCCCGTTCGGACCCGATGGGTGGTTCGAATGGTGGGAGGAATGGGGCGTAACTCCGGCGGGAGGTCCGTGGGCTCGGCGGTCGCTCCACCCGTCGGACCGCGTAGGAGCCAGAGGTGGTCCACGAGATAGGCGATCGTGAGCCCGGCCGGAATCACCAGGAAGAAGCCAAACCGGTGATAGTCGGTGGATATGTTGAGAAGCCATCCAATGATGGCTATTCCAGAGACCCCGATCCATGAGCTGAACAGGAGGAGCAGTGGTGTGGTCACCCACCGGTATCGGAACGTGAGGATTGCGCCGAAGACGGCAAAGGCCAGCGTCACCAGGCAGACGAGCACATAGAACACAGTGACCCTGGTGAGCACCAACCCCGGCAGTAGGTTGCGGAGGAACTGGCCGTAGGTAGCCGGATGAGGGGCGCTGGCCGTGACGAGGTAGCCCGGATGGGGAATCCCCGCAGCGTACGTGGCGATGTTCCACCCGCCGACGGCGATAATGAAACATAGCAGGCCTACGAAACCGGGCCAACTGAACAAGAGGCGACGGATTAGCAATGGGGGGGCATCTGGCGCCGACTTCGCCGAAGCGGTCTTCGGCACATACAGCGGGACGAACATCGAGAGGAACAGGGCGATGACCATGGTCGCGCCCAGCGCGAGTCCTGCGAGCGAGTGGGTGAGGATGGTTGCCGCTCCGAAGACCCAAAAGAAGACGGGACCCCGGGTCGACCGACCGAAGCCGGTCCAGACGAGGCCGAGTAGAGAGAGGTTCATGAAGCTGAAAGCGAGGAGATTCGGGAGCGCTCCCCAGAAGAACATCGTCATGAAGTACGGGTCCAGCAAGAGGATCGTAACCAAGGCCAGCGAGAGGATCACGCTCCGCAGGAACGCTCGGCTCAGGGCATAGGTGCTGAGCCCAAGGGCCACGACCAGAATGGGCACGATCAGGTGACCCGTAAGGACGGGGTTCTGGGTCAGCAGGACCAATGCGCCCAGGATCGGGAACAAAAGCGGGGGGTAACCGTATGGGTTTACTTGCCCCGGGTAATGTCCACCGATGTAGCCGTAGCTCATCGATATCCAGCTGCCGGGGTCGGACCCGGGGGCGATCGGATAGGCCAACTGGATCCAGTATATCCAAGCGGCAACCCCGACGGTGATGAGGGTCATGAGGACCCAACCGAGCAGCTCAGGATGCCCCTCGATCCAGAGGAGGCGCGTGCTCACCGGCGGGGGGGAGGCTTCTGGGGTCGATTCCTCCGTGGGTTTCGTTGGTTCCGGATTGGGTGATCCGGACGGTGGCGCCTTCTCGGACCCGGATGATGCGTCCATCGGCCACCTTAGGGAGCGGTCACTCCCGGTCCACGAGAGATACACAAGCTTTGCCCCTTGGATGAAGCTTTCACCGTCCGTAGTGAAATCGCTGTAGGAGGCTCCCAAAGTGGATTTGCGGGGGCTCTGCAAAGGTCGCTGTTATACAGCACGCATGGATACGGGTAGATACGTATTATATAACATGAGCCGCCTAAAACTACAACGCCCCCATGTGCGCCCGCAAGGGACGGACTTCGGGGCGGTGTGCCGGGACCCGCCGCGACGGTCGCAAAGACAGTTCCCTCCCGATAGGGTTCGTCGTTCTGCTCCTCATCGCATCGTCTGTCCTGTTGAACAGCGCGGGAGCGGCCAGGGCAACGGTCGCGGCAGCCTCCACGATCGCATCCCTGGGGGACAACGAGCAGGTCTCGACGTTCGTCGGTGGGGTCACTTACATCCTTAACGACACGATCGTCACCGAGACTTTGACGTCCACGTCGCGGAGCTACGAGGTCGTCCTTCACGTGAATCACCCCCTCCCGGGATACCTCGTTAGCCTTTCCACCGCTCCGGTGGTCCAGTGGGGAGGGCCGAACCAGATCCCTGGAGGAGAGGACAGCCTACCGCCCCTTTCGAGCTGGGAGTGGACCGTTTACAGGGGGTCGGCGAGTGACAACAAGAACTGGTCGGTGGACTCGGCCAATGGCACCCTCTATCGGTCGGTGGCTTGGGGCAACTCGACTTTCAAGGTCACCGGGGTTCCCTCAGTCAGCGTGGCTATCCAGGTGACGCCGGGCGCGGCTACTGGCCCCGTGGCCCCTGGGCCGGGCTACTTCCCACTGACCCAGGTCCCGCGTAACGACCCTCAGTATACGGCCGAGGCCTCGGCCCTGGATCCGGGTGTCGTGCGATTCTCGCAGACGTACGCGGCGTCGGCCTCCTGGAACACGGAGACCGGAACCCCCTCGTTCAACCTCACGGTCTTTTCGACCGACATGAATTTCACTGAGGCGCTCGGAGCTCAGGTCTACCTCAGCTTCCCAGCGGGATCCTGGGGCGACGGCAACCTCCTTCCGGCTGGAATGCCCCTGAACTACAGCCTCTGGGTCAACTGGTGGGGTCATGGGTCGGGATACTTCCCCACCATCACGGCCTACACGGCCTACCTAACTGCGTTCGCGAGCCTGGTGAAGAGCCACGGCTGGTCAATTGAGTACTGGAACATCGGGAACGAGGTACCCGTCGGCGTGAACGTGACCGTCGCCGCGGCCTTCGTGACCCTGTTCAACGCGGCCGCCCGGGCGGTGCATTCGGTCTTGCCGAACGCTCTCGTGGGGTCTGATGTGTTCACATGGCCCGGCCGTGAGAAGTTCTTCGCGACGGCGATCCAGGGCGCCGGGTTCTTGGCCTTCCACGCCTATCCGGCGACCAACCTCTGCCCAACTCCGTCTCAGTTCTGCGTCCCGGACAACGTCAACGGTTACCTCACGGACCCGACGATACTTGCGAGTTCGGACAATTTCAGCGACTATCCCTGGACCACCTCCCCGCTCACGTCCCAGGAGGTGTGGCACAATCTCACGGGCCAGTGGCTCCCGATGATCGACGCGGAGACCAACCTGAACAGCGCTCAGACCCAGGGGACCGACCCGCGGATCCCGACGCTCTTCGACGCGGCGTGGTTCATCTCTCAGCTAGTCGATGGGGCTGCGCAGAACGTTTCGAGTATCCTCTACCTCACCCTCGGAGAGGGATGGCCCCCCTGTCCGTCCCCAACGGAGCAGTACGGGGGATGGGGATTCGGGTTGATCGCCCACAATATGTCCGACCAGGACATCAAGTTCGCCTCCTACTGGGCTCTCGAGCTATGGGCAAGCGCGATCCCCCTCGGGTCGAGAGAGCTACCAATCACGGACAGCAACGCCGGCGTGGTCCGGGCCTTTGCCGCGGCTTCGGGACCAAACATCTCGGTGATCGTGGCGAACCGAGTCGATGCGGACGTCACGATTCCGGTCAGCTCGACGAACGCTTCGTGGGTCGCCGTCAACGCCTCCACGCTTGACTCCAACTCGTATCGGATGGTCTACAACCCTTCGACTCAGACCGAGGAACTGCTCACGTCAGGCCTCGGGTACCCCGCCGCGTCGGGCCGTTCCTCGATGTCCCTTACCCTCGCGGGATACGGTGTCGGGGTAGTGACCTTCTCGGCAGTGAGCAAGGCGACCTACACCACCAAGTTCTCCGAGACCGGTCTCCCCACAAACACGATTTGGTCGGTGACCGTGGGATCAGCCACCCACCGCTCCAACAGCAGTGCCATCACCTTCAATCTCGAAAACGGAAGCTACAGCTTCTCCGTCGGAGCAATCCCGGGATACACCCCCTCGCCATCGGGAGGGACGGTAAAGGTGGCTGG
>Ga0187889_10000553_pt1 | contig 44566 bp, 48 predicted proteins | sample June2016WEW_7_10_2_FD_132992 | JGI IMG/M metagenome (GOLD analysis project Ga0187889, IMG submission 132992) | Peatland microbial communities from SPRUCE experiment site at the Marcell Experimental Forest, Minnesota, USA - June2016WEW_7_100 | ecosystem: Environmental > Terrestrial > Soil >... | reverse complement strand
GACGCTGAGCGCATAATAGATAACGTCACCGGGCCCGAAGGCGGGCGACAGTGCCGTTGCCAGCGGTGGGCTGGCGGCATGCAGAGCGAATCCGTCCGAGTCGAGAACGAAGACCTGGCGAGCGTTGCCCACCTGGGCCGTGTAGGCCATGCGGCTGGCGAAACCGCCAGGACGGCCGGTCAGGGCGCCCAGCAAGACATCTACCAGGTGGTGGGCAGCCATCCGAGGGTCTCCGCTCAAGGCAACGCTGGTGTGAAACGAGGGTCTGACCGGCACGTCGGCCCCGGCGTCGGCGGGGGGTGGGATGGAATGGGTGAGATAGATTTCTCCCATGATGCGGCTGGCGGTTCCCTCGACAGCCTGCGAGAAGACGCGAACCAGATAATCCGCGCCGGCTTCTTTCCAGGCCGCCAGGTCAGGCGGCAGCTCGACCAGGAATGGTCCGCTGGGCGATGAGTCCTCATCGAGAACGTCGAATTGCCCGGACAAAGAGAAATCACCACGCGCGACTTGCTGCGCTACCTCGTCGCCTTGGCCGTGACTGAGCAAGGGGGCGATCGCCAACTTGGGCAGCGGCGGCAGTGTTCCGGCCGAGCCGTTGACGTCAATGGTACCGAGGACACTGTCCTCCGTGGTTGGACCGGCCTCGCCGTGCAGTCGCCGAGGGGCCGCCAGGCAGAGTAGGGCCAGCGCGCATGGACTCCATCCCCTCTGTCTTCGAATCATTCGCACGCGCTCCTGACCGTGCACTGGAAACTTACCGATAGGGATTTCCCGAGCAGATCCGGGTAAAGGGGCGGTGGCGGTGGCAGCGACGCCCCACTTGAGCGAATGATTGCGAGGGCAGATTTGACCTGTGCGTCGAAGATAGGGTTGCCGCTCTCCGCGGTCAGTGTGAAGGAGTCAACCGTGTGCTCGGGCGTGATAGAGATGCTGGCGACGGCCCGCAGGTGTTTGAGCGTGGCAAAAGCCAGCTTGCCACGGATATCGAATCTAGCCAGGAACCACGCCACCAGGTCGCCCCGGTAGATGTCGATGGCCCGCTGCTTGAGACCATCGTCATCGTCGCGCGCACCCGCGTCTGGGCTGGCGATAGTGCCCGCGGTCGTGATTCTCCGGTCGCCATCGGGATCATCTTCTGATACCGGCGAAGTGTCTCGAGGACCGCCGTCGGGTGGCTCTGGCTCCGCCGGCCGATTCGCACGGGCGAGCTGGGTCGTGTTCTTGACCAGCGGTACCTCGTGTGTGCGCCGCCACGCGCGCGGGAGTCCTCTCTTGCGGTGCGGATCCGAGGGCAGCGAGGATACGGGGGTAATGGCGACTGCGATGAGCCGCGAATTCTCATCGGAGAGGTTGGCTCTGACCGGAGCAGCGCGCGCCGAGGCAAAGGCCCAGAACAGCAGCAGCTGGACACCTGCGGCGGCGCCTACGGCGGCCACGACCTCGCCCGGGCGGAAGATCCCCGCTCTCAATGGAGTAGCTCCTCTGGCTCGGGATCGACGAGCAGGTTGAGCGAGGTTACCCCGGCCGCGCGCGCGGCAGCGACGGCGCGCGCGACCACCCCGTAGTGGGCCATCTTGTCTGCCCGGATGTAGAGCTCGTGATGTCTCTGCACCGCCGGGTTGCTGCGCAGGGTCTGCTCCAGGCTCGCGGTCACGTCTTTCTCACCCAGCCAGATGCGCTCGTCATGGGTCACCGATAGAACCAGGGTGGCATCCTTAATGGGCGTGTTCGTAGCCGGCACTTCGGGGAGGTCGACGTGCAGTCCTGCGACCAAGAGTGGCGCAGTGACCATGAACACGACCAGCAGCACGAGCATGACGTCGACCATCGGCGTGACGTTGATCTCGCGAAATGAGGTCTGCGACTCGTGGCCGGACGCAGCAAGCGACATGGGCTCACCTCACCAGCGGAGGCGTCTTGTCGCTCGCGCATAAGAGCCCCGCACAAGCCGCGCCGTTGTCGCTGGTCAAGAGTGCTATCCACTCAGCAGCCGAGGCTTCCAGCTCGGCCAGGAAGTCGGCGACCTGCTTGTCGACGAGATTATAGAACAATACCGCGGGAATGGCCGCGGCCAGGCCGATGGCGGTCGTGATCAAGGCTTCGCCGATGGCCGGGGCCACCACGGGTAGCGAGGCGTTCTTGGCGGCACCGATGCGCACGAAGGCGTCCATGATCCCATAAACCGTGCCGAACAATCCCACAAACGGGGCGATGGCACCCGTCGACGCTAGCGCCGGCATGAGCGAGCGGGCGCGCTGTCTCTCGGCCAGTATGGCTCGGTCAGCCGCGGCTCGTAACCGGGCGGCACTTCCTCCTTTGGTCCGCGCCATAATCGCCCGCAGCACCCGGCTTCCCGACGACATACGCAGCTGGGCGGCCAAGGCTACCAGCTCTGGTGCCGCGTCCACCAGGCGTGCGCGCGCCTCGAACAGGCGCGCCTCGCCGCGCAACCTGGCCAGCTGCAGGAGCTTGAGGAAGCCGACGATCCAGACCCCAATCGATGCCACGAGCAGGATGGCCACGGCCGCCAACACTGGCAGCGACGCGTGGGCCAGGAGGGTCGACAGGCCGAAGTTTATGGTGAGGTCCTCGCGGCCGGAGGGGCTCATGCGGTCCGTGCCGGAGCGCAGCTAGTCGAGAAGGATGTCGACTCGACGGTCACGGGCCCAGGAAGGCTCGTCCGTACCAACCGCATCCATGGCGCCTCGACTGCTGCTCGCCATCATGCGCTTGGCCACGCTCCTGCTCTCGAGGTACTTCATGACCGAATCGGCGCGGTGTTGGCCTAGTGTCATGTTGTACTCCTCGCTGCCGCGGGGATCTGCCCGTCCCACGAGCTTCATCTGGCGTCCTTCGAGTGGCCCCGAGGCAAAGCACTTGGCGATCTGGTTGAGCACCCGAGTGTCGTTGGTGTTGAGCCGGGCGGAATCGAAAGCGAAGTATGAGTCAGGATCGGAGATGCCACAGGCGCGGACGATTTCGTCCGCCACATGCACCGCGGTCGTGGTCGGAGTGGGTGGCTCCTGGGGGACGCTAGGATGGCGCCGGGTGAAGGACTGCGTGGGCTTGGATGAAGGCTTGGTCTCGGGCTTGGAGGCACACGCGGACACGAGCGCGACCAGGACTGCGGCCACTATGCTAGCTGTTGTTGTTCGGGTCATGTTCCTTCCTCGGTAAGATGAGTCGCGAGGTCGCTGGTTCCGGGGAATGCGGCAATCATGCCTGCGACGACGCATCTTGCTGTCAGGTCGAGCAATTCGCATGCCACGGGCAAAGAGTGAGGAAGACCAGCGAATCGGCTCCACGTTGCGTGTCGGCCGTGACAAAATGCCACGTGTGGCAAATCGCCGCGAGCGCAGGTTGGGGTCAACTTGGTTGTGTGGCGATCTGATGCGCACGACGGGCGTGCCCCGTCCCGTCTTGGCCACAACCGCATGGGCATGGACTGCCCGAAGGGTGGCGCTTTGGCGGTGGCACTGTGCCTGCATGACTAGTCGTCATGCTTCGACTACCGGGATCCAAGCCTGAGGCGTCGTTCGCCAGGCATCGGGTGCTGGTTGCTGAGGATCATCAGGGACTACGGGAGATGTTGGCCATGGTGCTAAGGGCCGATGGTCACGAGGTCGTGGAGGTCGCCAATGGGTTCGATCTTGTCAACAAGGTAGAGATTGCCTCGGATCCCGAGTTGGGCTCGGGCAGGTTCGACTTGGTCGTCTCCGATGTGCGGATGCCGAGGATGTCTGGACTGAGCGCTCTTGCCCAGATGGGATATGGGCCGGGCATTCCCCCCGTCGTGTTCATCACCGCCTTCGGGGATGAGCAGGTACACGAGCAGGCTCATCAGCTGGGCGCGCTTGCCGTGTTCGACAAGCCACTCGACTTCGACGAGTTGCGGACATTCGTAGCCAACTATCTTGCAGGATCTTCCCAATCATGACCAGCACGAGCCTTAGCGTGCCATCGCATATCGGCCGCACCGGACGGCGCACGCTGTTCAAGAGTATGCCCATCAGCATCCCGTCGTTTGGCGTGCTTCTGCAGCTCCTGCAGAACGATGACGACGTCAACATCCTGTCGAGCCCCGACATCTGAGCTTGGGTTCGCACCTTCGACCGCCAGCGCGGTAGGCAGCAGACGTCGGACTGCGCCGCAGATGGCATGCTACTTGCTGGCTTCTGCGGCTAGCCTTCGCGCAGTGTGTTCATCATGGCTTTCGGCATGACAGCGATCTTCCTCGTGCCGGCCCTCGCCGCGCCGGCATCCGGTGTGGCCAAGGCAAACCACGCCATAATGTCGGTTTCGCGAGTAGCGCCCTCCCTAATTGCCGCCACGCGCGAGGACGAAGGAATTCGCTTTTCGTGCCACCGCCGAGAGGTGGGACCCATTAGGAACGCCATGACAGCCTATCTGCGTGACCTCGGAATTCCTGGGGGCTTGGTCGCGGTCTCCGAAAGACCGGCCCAAGGGGCTCTTGTCTATACGCTGGCCACTTCGCCCCACGACACATCGACGCTCGACTTGGCTGACCGGCCCGAGTTTGGCATCGTAACCGAACGGCCCAGCATGGAGATTCAGCCGGAGGAGCCCAGGTCAGCGCCGCACACTGCTGTCACCCAGAAGGAGATTCTCTTGGCGCTCATGCAACATGGCCGTCTGACGGAGCTGAAGGGTCCTGATTGCAGCGTCCAGGTGCTTGCGCAGCACGTAGCTCTGCGCCGGAATATCGTGGCCTGGGCTGAATGGCTGCGCTGGGGATGGCCCAACGGCGGGCCGGCAGAGTGGAACCCAACCTACTGGGACAGGGGAACTCCAAGAGCCGGGGTGCCCGTGCGCGAGGCCATCGACGACGTCTTCACCAACCAGAAAGCATACACAATCGGTTGCTACACGGCGACCAAGCTCGTTATGGTCAAGGCCTTGTTGGACTTCTACGGCCGAGTTCGCCCGCAACCGGCCGTGTCGGACTGGATTCAAGGGCGCCTGCTATCGGATCACGAACCCCTGTGCGATGTCGAGCCTCCGGTGGCATGGAGCTTCGAGCCTGATTTCGACCCCAAGGATGCATCGCGGCCGGGCAAGCTGCTGTCGATTGTTCACGGCGTGTCTCCCAAGAACTTCGTACCGGGTGACTGGGCGTATCTCCTCAACACCGATCCGGTGTCCAGCCAAAAAGTCGGCTATGAAGGCTCAAATGCGGTCTACCTGGGCGGCGGTCGTTTCGATGATTACTACGGTGAGAACAACCACGCGTTCACCTACGCGGAGAAGCTGGATGAAGTCTTTCAGTGGCGAAATGGCGTCTTCAGCCGGCGGCGCGACTCCGCGCGGCGACAGCCGCTCACCCCGGAAGATCTGGAACAGCTTGGCGATCCACCGGGCAAAGGCGGGCTGGTCGAAGCTTGGCGGATAGTACCGCAATTCTTCGGGTCGGCCACCAGCCAAGTCATCGTGAGCCGTCTGCGAAAATCATCCCGTCGCTCTGAACCCCTCCGGCTCTCCGCCGTGAGCGCGGAGGAGTCAGGCTCCCTGTCAATCGAGCGGTGAGCAAGATGGCGCGGTGAAGGACGCGATGGCGGTAAGAAGAATGCGCCTCTTCAGGATGGGGCACTTTGCCGCGCGTGACAGAGAGCCTCGCCACACCCTAGTTCCCGATGGCGCGGCCGACCCGGCCGCAGATGGCGCGTTTGGCTCCGAATTTGCCGAGCCCATTTTGCCCTCGATGCGTGGCCACAATGCCGCGCGAGGCGAGGCGGGGCCAAGCAACCGGTTGCCGCGGGCAGGATCATTGGTGGCGGTGGGCGAGTACAGCGCTCGAGCCTTCGCGGCCATCCTCAAATCTGGCCGACTATTCGCTCCAGTCTGGATCGTTGCCTTTTTGCTGCTGGCGCTGTGGGCGTACAAGGCACGCGACCTTGCCCTGCCGTACTTTTGGGACGAGCTCGGCGTGTATGGTCGCGCTGCGGTCTACATGAACGACCACCAGCTCAGCCTCCTGCCGCGTGCGTTGCCGACGGAGCTTTCTCGGGGTCACCCGCTGCTCTTGGCGTTTCTATGTGGTGCAGTCTTTCGGCTGTTCGGTGCGACTCCCACGGCGGGTCACGTCTTCATGCTGATGATCTCTTCCGGGCTTATCCTCTCTGTCTTTTGGATTGCGAGCGCACATTGGAAGGCATGGGTCGGCTTGGTTGCGTCCGTGGCGTTGCTGGCCCAACCGGTCTTTCTCGCCCAGAGCACGCTGGTCTTGCCCGAGATCCCCATGGCGCTGGCTTGCCTGTGGGCCGTGCACGCCTTCTCGCAACGAAGATACGGTCTCGTGGGCCTCAGCATCGGCCTTGCGATCTTCTTCAAGGAAACGGCTGTCATCCTGGATCTGGTGCTGGCCGCGATCCTATGCGGGCAGTGTTGGCGCGCCAGACGAGTTGGCGAAAGTGGGCTGCGTGCTCTTCTGGCCATCTCCATCCCCGTCGCTTGCTACGGAGTCTTCCTAGTCATCCAGAAGCAACAGAATGGGTGGTACCTGTATCCGCTTCACAGCGGTCAGATCGATTTTCGCTGGCCGGCAATGAAGGAAAAGCTGTCCGAGGGTCTCGGCTTTCTGTTCGCCGAGCAGGGCCGGGTAGCGATGTCCGTTGTCGTGGTGCTGTGGTTGTTGTTGCGCCTGCTCGGCCGTCCCGAGGGGAAAGCGCGACTCGGCCCGACCATCGTGGTGAGCTTTAGCGTGTTCATCGGTGCCTTCCTAATCTTCTCGGCCGGCAACGTGTTCATGAAGCGATACTTGCTCTGCCTCTTGCCGCCTTTCACGATCATGTTCGGCGCGGCCGTCTTCGATCTCGCGCGCGAGCAGCTCCGGGTGGCACTGCCCGCAACCGCGGGGCTTTGTCTCTTCTGTCTGGCTGAGCTCCAGTCGCCGAGGTTCAACTGTGCCTACGACATGGGCTTTCGGGAGGCTGTGCTCCTGCAGCAGGAGGCGACGCGCTATCTCGAAGACAACGTCGGGTGCGAAATGCCGATCCTGGCAAACTTTCCCACGGTGGTCGGGCTGGAAGATCCTCGCTTTGGCTATGCGAGCCGCAGATTCAGCCGCTCATCCTACGTCCCGTCTGTCGATGACCAGTACATCTTCGCCTGCGAGCTATACGAACGGTTCGAGCCGCCGGCGGGTGTTCGCACAGAGCTGGTGAAGAGGTTCATGTCGCCGTACATGAACATCGCCCTGTACAGAGTCTTGCACTAAAGCCCAAGAGGGGCAGGGCGTGTCACTCGGGGATGTTTGCCGATCAAGCCGGCCTCGAGGATCGGAGCCTACTTCCTGCTCTCCTTCTTTGCCTTCTTCTCGGCTTTGTTGCCTTCCTTGCTGGCCTCTGCCTTCTTCACTTCACTGGCCTTGCCCTTTTCCTCGCTCTCCTTGGTCAGCTCGTCGACCTTGGCCTGCGCCTTGGCAAACTGACTCTTGAGATCGCTGATCGTAGCCAGCTGGGAGGCTTCTTGCTTCTGGTGGTTGCTGACATCGTCCCGGCAGGACTTCAGCGCTTGCTGGGTATCCTTGTCCTCGCAGGCAACACTGGTGAGTGAAAGGGCCACAAATCCCCCAATACCGATTGCCTTCAATGTCCTGGTCATGTGTCCTCCTATATCGGATGTGATGCTTGGTCTGGGAACGTTGTCGGCGCCAACGCACAGCAAGGAGTGTGCCATCGTATCCATGGGGCTGCGACTCCTGCTCGCCATCTTGAGGAAGACGGAAGGGAGAACCGCTGCTGCGCCGGGCGCCAGTTGTGACAAATTGCCACGGGTTGCAAACCGCCGGCTGAGGATTGCGCCCAACTAACCGGCGTTGGTAGTGGCATCGCTTGTGCAACTCGGTGGCCTGCCCGGCATCCCTGGGTGAAGCCAAGGACAAGAGAAAAGAGGAGCCAACCTATGCGTGTACGGAGTATCCTAACGAGGCCCGGGCTTTGGTGCCTGACGGTGAGCCTGCTGTCAGGCGCCTGCGTGACCACCGGCACCTATAACAAGAAGGTCGCTGAGCTGCAGCAGCTTACTGCGGACCATGACCGGGCCGCCGCTGAGCGCGAGAATGCGCTCAAGGCAAGAGTGGCGGAGCTGGAGAAACGTCGGGCGGATCTGCAGGAGAGACTGAACGCCGCGGTGGCGGAGCGTGATGGCCTGCAGAAATCGCTCGACGACACCACGGCGCTGGCCGGGGAATTGAAGAAGCGTCTGGAGAAGCTCGGACAGAACGTGGACAAGCTTACTTCGGAGAAGGGGCAACTCGCCCGGGTTCTCGACGACGCCAAAGCGCGCCTTGAGGAGCTGCGCAGGCAGAAGCTTGCCGCGGAGGCGCGCGCGGCCACCTTTCGCAACCTGATGGAGAAGCTGCGCTCCATGATTGACGCTGGGCAGCTCAAGGTGGTGATTCGCGACGGCCGCATGGTGATCGCGCTGGAATCGGACGTGCTTTTCGACTCAGGCAAGACGGCTCTCAAGCCTGCGGGGCAGACAGCCCTTGCCAAGGTTGCGGTGGTGCTTGCGGGCATCACCGACCGCAAGTACCAGGTAGCTGGGTATACTGACGACGTTCCCATTCACACCGCACGATTTGCGTCTAACTGGGAATTGTCCACCGCACGTGCGGTGGAGGTGGTCAAGTTCTTGATCGACAATGGGATGAAGCCGCAGCAGCTGTCAGCTGCTGGATTCGGAGAATTTGACCCGATTGTTCCCAATGATAGCCCTGAGCATCGCGCCCAAAATCGCCGCATCGAGATCGTGCTCTTGCCTAACCTATCGGAGCTTCCATCGCTCGAGGGAATCGAGGGCCAGGCAAAGTAGGCAAGATCACGAAGGTGAGTTGCTTCAGGCTGACCATGTGCTCGAGTAAACCTGGCGGTCTCCCCGCCGGATTGCTGCCGCGGCGGCTTCGACTCGGTGGCAACGGTGCGCCACATCCCGCGTCCTGGACCAGGTAACGGGGGCAGCACGGTGCAGATCCTGGGCTTCGAGCGCCGGACCGCGTATCGGAAGCTTGAGCGTTTCGAGAAGGGCAGATAGCCATCGCATGCCGCGCAGCCGTCGCCCTCGGGCGTGGCAGGCTGCCTCGTGTGGCAATCTGCCGCGCCTGGGAGGTTGGGCTCGCCAGCGTCCCTGGTCGGGCTAGTGGTCGAGAACGTCGGCATGGGCGATGCAGAAGGACCGGACGACAGCAAATGAACATCGCTCAGGTGACCTTTGTCGGCTCTCTCGCGGTGCTGACTGGAACCTCCGCCCAGGATAGCGTCTCGGCCCTGCATCCGCTCATCGAAGTTCCCCTCGGCGCCAAAGTGGTCATGCTGCCAGGGGTCGTGATCTGTTCGACCGAGCCGTCCGATTGGACTCTCGTCAAAGGAGCCAACACGCTCTTGTCCCCAGCGTCGCCGAGCGCTATTGGCAGCACGACGGTCGCGATGATGGCTGCGAGTAGCGAGGCATGCGCTGGACATGCCTGGGCGCAGGCTCTCATCGTCACGTCGTCGTGGCCCGTCTTCGATCCGACCGGGACCGTGGCATGGGTGGACGAGGGCCGCCTAGACGTGCGTGGTAGCAACCTGAGAGGGGTCACCGTCAACTGGCAACAGGGCACCCGTACGGGAAGTGACGTCTGTCTCGAGCCACGTGAGGAGGGCAAGCTCGAGCGTTGCTCACTCGCTCTCGGCAAGGGCTTGTTGGCTGATCCATCCAGGCTCTCCCTGACATGGGTCCCGGCGGGTGCCGAGCAAGTTCCTGGAGCACGCTTTTTTAACGCCGCCGGTCAAGTGGCGGGCCCTGATGCCTTCCAGCTGCGGGTGGCCAAAGTTGCCATCCGGTCACCCCTGTCTGACTCCGCCTCCGTTGACTTGTTCGACGGAGGTGGCCGTGCTTCGCTGACCCACTCGGAAGCCGTGGCGGCGGTGGATTGTGGCGCGATTCGTTGTGAGCTCGCCGATGGATCCCTGTTGGTCCATCCCGGGGCACAACTCGTGGCTTCAGTCATAGTGCGCCTGCGTCTTATCCCCAAGGTGTTCATCGTCAAGGCGGACGCTCTCGAGCCCACGACCACAGTCCCGCTTTCCATCACCCGTTGTCCCATGTCGTTTGCTTCCGGCGAGCCGCTCCGCTACGCCGACGGCGCGCGGATCGTGATGCGAATCGGCGACCGTTGTGAAAAGGATGCGAGCCGCCTACGCTGGTTTGCCAACGGCAACCTTGTCGACGTGGTACGGGTGGAAAAGGATGAGGGTGACTTCTTCGTTGTTCCGCGGGTGGGGCGTCTGGAAAGCGAGCGGCTCACTGTCACGGCGGCGCGCGACGATCCTGATCGCTCGGCCATCGCGAGTACCTCGATCGACACCAAAGCGGCACCCGAACCGGTCGTCACGCTGGAGCTCCCGGGACACGGGCCTATCGACTTCGTACCTAAGAACCGGGAGGCTCTGGTCCATATTGTGGGCGACGCAGAGCATCTTGCGCTTCTGCCCGTCAATGGCATCTACAAGGCGCGGAGGGACAGCTCCGGCACCCATATCCAGGGCGAGGCGATGGCGGGCGGCATGGTGTCCCTGCGCTTTGCCTATCTGGCCAAAGGCTTGCCGGACGCACTTGGCGACGTCAACCTGGCAGTGCTCACGGAGGCGGTCTCGCGCGCCATTCGTGAAGCTAGCGTCCCGGTGGACTTCTCGGCCAAGGCAGCAGGAAATGCGCCGTTCCTCGAGCTGCTGTGCCAGAAGAACGGGACGCTGATTCACGTGGAGCAGGGCAAGAAGGAGCAGATTCCCTTCGGCGATCGCGATAGCTGTCGCCTGATCATCCACCAGGAGCGTCTCAAGGCCGAGGATGGCACGCAGAATGTCACCGTTGAAGCCGAAATCGACAAGCCGGAGGGCGATGCGCGCTCGGGCGGCCGGGTTTCGGAGCACATGGGGCTGCGGACCGCCAGTAGCTCGCGCACCATGTGGTTCCACGGCATCCAGCGCCCCTTCGATCGACTAGAGGTTCGCGTGGCTCACCGGGTGGACGAGGGTTTCTACGTCAGCGAAGCCGGACCACACCACGACCTGACTGAGGCCCAGTGGACGGTGGTAGCCGGCTCGGGACACTTTCGCTTCTACGCTACCGCCACCATTCCCACCGGGCTATACCGGGTGAACGTACCGAGCAGCGTACTGTCGCTCAACTTCGGCATCTTGTCGCGGTTAGTGCCACTTGACCGGGAGGGGCGCGAGTCATTCTTCGGCCTCGAGCTTGCCGCCATGGGAGTTAATCTGGCCGGCGTGTCCAACTTCCCCGCTTCCTTGGCGCTCGTCGCGGGGGTCGGCATCAGCTTACCCCTCGGCAGCCACGGCGAAGTCACGCAGTCGTCAGTGGACTTGCACGCGTGGGTTATGCGTGAGTTCAGGAACGAGGCCTGCACTGTGAGCACGCTTTCGCCGGGGATGCCAGGGTGCGACCTTGCCAGCCACTGGGCTTTCGTGTTCGGCCCAAGCATCTCGATCGGCAATATCGGAGCCAACTTCTAGCATTTGAGCGCCGCAAAAAGTCGCCAGAGTTGATGCGACGAGCTTAGTTATCCCGCCCGATGACGCGCCGTCGAAATGCCGCGCGCGGCGATTACGGGTGGAAGACCAGAGTGCTGACGCTCATGGCGGGCATGGTGTAGCTAAAGGTGTTAGCGCTTGTTGCGCTGATGGGTGTGCCCTTCACCGGTGCGGGGCTGGCCGAGGTCAGGGTATAGACATCCGCCGCCGTCAGTTGCGTCGGGTGGGTGATGTTGAGCGACGCAATTTCGGTAGAGGTGGTCTTGTTGATGGCGACCATGACGATGTCGGTCGGATCTTGCGAGGAAACGCTGGCGTACACCGAGCTCGCGTCGTCCGAGGAGGTGGTCGCCGAGATCGAGGTGTCGCCGAAGGTGGAGCCGTTGCCGTCGTAATTGCGGTACATGGCGAACCCGGCGAACAGGAAGGTATTGGCCTGGCTCATCTCCCACATTGCAGCCGAGAACAGCCCTTCGCGACCGAACACCCCCAGGACGTCGGCTTGGGCGATGCCGCCGGAGATATCGCCACCCGCACCGTAGTTGTATTCGCTTATGGACAGCTTGGTGCCCGGGTAGTGCTGGGCGATCTCCGCCTGCAGGCGTGGGATGAGGTAGATCGGGCCACCGGTGCTGTCCTGGGTGATCCAGCTAGTCTCGGTGTAGGTGGTGTCCCAGAGCGAGCGCGGGGCCTCGACGCGGGCCGTGACCTCGCCCGCGGTCACGCCGTCGTCGGTTATGCGCTTGCCGTCGCCGGTGGCCTCGGGGTACCAATGGACGTCAAGCACGTCGACCAGGCGCTCGCCTGCGGTCTTCTCCGCGGCCTGCATGGAATCCAGGTAGAAGTCGAGGAAGTTGCGGCCGTTGGCGTCGGACGCGTTCTGCAGGGTCACCATGCCATTCCAACCGTAGTTTACCGGTCCGAAGACCAGGGTGCCGGGCGCGGCGGCCTTGATGGCAGTGGCGAATTCGACGTTCTTTTGCACGATCTCCGCGTAGGTGGTCGACACCGGGTGGATCTCGCTGTGCGTGCTCGACCACAGATCCGGCTCGTTGTCGAGCATGTAGAAGATGCGGCGCAAGGGATCGGTCTGCGCATTCGGGAACTGCGATTCCAGCCAAGCGACGAACTCGTCAGCATACACCTTGCCATCGGTGAGATCGGGAGGATAGGCAAAGGCGCTACCCTTCTGAGGCAGAATGGGGAAGAACCGCTGCGCGATCTGCGCCTCGGTAGGATTGGCGGGACACGGCCCATTCTCGTCGGCCGCTACCCAGCCGGCGATGGGTACGGTCATGATGACGCTGGCGCCGTTGTCGCTGGCCGTCTGGGCTGCTTGCAGCATGGGCAGGCCGGAAGTGCTGCTGGAGCTCATGTAGTTGTCGCTGGAGTAATTCCAGTCCGAGCCGGCGTTCGAGGCGTTGGTTTCCCAGTTGTAAGCAGTCAGGCGGTCGCCTCCCGTGCGGGTCAGAGTAAGACCCTTGGCCTCCTTGGTAAGATCGCCTTGGTTGGTGCCGTAGATGTAGGGCGAGATCGCTTGCGTCTTGCTCGTGCTGTTCACGGTGAAGACGACATTCTGGGGTGTGGAAGGGGACGTAGAAGTGCTCGTACCCGTGGTCCCACCCGCGGCAGCGTTGTCAATGGAAGCCCCGGGGGACGCGGCGCATCCGAGAGAAATAATCACTGCAAGGAGCAGGTGCATGCGGTCGTCGCGCAAGTTCATGCGAATCTCCGTCTGGTGTTGCAAGGGGGGGCCTGCCTGGTAACACCGCAGGAGGGGCCTACGGGAAGCCTTCTGCGTCGAGTCGAGGTACCGTCACGGGCGATCGCGCCCGATGTTGTGCTGAGCTAATTGGATGCCTAGGTCCGGTGAGGTTGATCCGCCCTGACGGTTGGATCTCCGCAAAGCTCTAGCCATGTGACTCACGCCATCGCGCACGACCGAGCACGAGGAGGCACGTCGTGGCCGCCAAAATGCTGATCAGTCCTGGGGCTTGCCTTCTTCGCTGTGGCACGACGGCGCAGGCACCGGGAGTACCGTTGCCGGCACCGGTAGAACCCGCAGCACCCGAAGAGCCTCCCGTCGAGATCGGGACGCCTGCTGCCCCACCGTCGGCGCCCAGGATTTCTCCTGCCCCGTCGTCAGCGGGCGGCGTACCTGCGTAGCCAGTTGCGCTATCAGCCGTGAGCGAGAGCACCGCAGTCCCGTCTGCGAACGAGACATTCGCCGGGTTGTGAGTGGATAGGTTGTAAGGCGAGGCCCAGTTGCCAAGCGCCCAGCCGGGGGGAAGATCCGACGACTGGAAGTCCTGGCTCCACTGTAGGCTAAAGGTGCCGCTGTCGGTGTCATAGGACGAGTATTCCACCAAGCTGATGTACTGGTGCACGGGCAAGGTAGTGTTGTTGATATTCCCTCCAAAATTCGAATCGCCCGGCCATAGGTTGAAGTGGATGGTCATGCCGGCGGTGGCATTCTGGGCGAAAGCGGTTGCGGCGGCGCCAGTATCGCGGCGGATCTCCTGGCCGTCGACGACCCAGGAGATGTACGTCGGGGTCCATTCGAAGCGGTAGTCGTGGTATCCCCCGCAAAGGTCGAAGTTGAAGGTGGGCGTCGACTGGTGCTGGACACTTGGCTCCCCGTAAACGTCATTGAGCTGCATGTGACAGTCAGCGTCTATCTTCTCGTAATCGAGCTCGTTCCAATAGGTGTTGGTCGCGGAGCCATTCTTCCAGAGGAAGAACGAGCTGACCACGCCGTCACCCGGGGCAAATTGGACGCGCGCGTCGAAGCGACCGTAGAGATACGAGCTGGTAGTGTATAGCTCGGCGCTTGCCATACCCATGGCGGAGGCAGGGGCGAGGACGGCTGCGATTGAGAGTGTGAGCAACGCTGATCTTGAGTTCATGGGGCAAACCATGAGCGTTCGGGCCGGGCTTTCCAAGATGGCGCCGGGGAAAATCCCAAGAAACGCGAAGAGCCGGAGCCATGTCTGCTGGTGACGCGATGATCGACTTTACGGCTGTACCGAGAGCTGCCAAGTGGGAGTAGTCAGGGTCGTCAGGCGTGCCTCGCGCGCTGAACGCGGCCGAGGCCAGCGAGTGCGAGCGTGCTGAGCAGTAGACCCACCAGCATATGCCTTCCCCTTGGTGCGCGTGTCGTGCTGCAGCTGCAGCCGCTGCTGGCCGTTCCAGCCGCTTCGGCACTCCCGGCGACGGGCCCTTGGGTGCTGCTGTTACCGCCAAGCGCTGTCGAAGAGCCCCCGCTCCCGGATGCGCCACTTCCTCCGGCTCCGATGCTCCCGCTGGTGCTCTCGCGGCTACCGCCAGCTCTGGTGCCGCCAGGTGCGCCTCCGCCCATGGTCGAGGTACCCCCAGCGGTGGTTCCCCCCGTGCTCTCCGTGCCGCCTGAGCCGACACTGGGAGTCGTAGCCCCGCCTGAGCCGATGCCAGCGTCGGAGATTGGCAGGCCACCCGAACCCACCGCGCCCCCGGACCCGGTCGTACCTCCAGCGACCGAGGCACCGCCGCTACTGGAGCTCCCACCCGGTTCGCCAGTGCCGGCGGCGCCGCTGACGCCAGCGCTGCCGGCGGCTCCGCCCGTTGACACGCTTCCGCCCGAACCCTGGCTTCCCCCGACGCCGGTGTCGACCGGTGGCGTGCCTGTGTAGCCAGTTGCATTGTCCGCCGTGAGCGAAAGCACTGCGACATCGTTGATGAAGGACAGGTCTTGTGGTGTGTCAGTCGACAAGTTGTAGGGTGACGCCCAAGTGCCCGCGGCCCAGCCCGAGGGCAGCCCGGAAGCTTGAAAGCTCTCGCTCCACTGCAGAGTGAAGTCGCCGCTCGCGCTGTCATAGGACGAGTACTCCACCAGGCTGATGTACTGGTGCACGGGCAAGGTGGTGTTATTGATGTTTCCTCCGAAAGTCGAATTGCCCGGCCAGATATTGAAGTGGATGGTCATGCCTGCGCTGGCATTCTGGGCGTAGGCAGTTGCAGCGGCACCGGTATCTCGGCGGATCTCCTGGCCGTCGACGACCCAGGAGATGTACGTCGGGGTCCATTCGAAGCGGTAATCGTGGTATCCCCCGCAAAGGTTGAAGTTAAGGGTTGGCGTCGACTGGTGCTGGACGCTCGGCTCCCCGTAGATGTTATTGAGCTGCACGTGGCAGTCGGCGTCGATCTTCTCGTAATCGAGCTCGTTCCAGTAGGTGTTGGTCGCGGAGCCATTCTTCCAGAGGAAGAACGAGCTGACCACACCGTCACCCGGGGCAAACTGGACGCGCGCATCGAAGCGCCCGTAGAGATACGAGCTCGTAGTGTACAGCTCAGCGCTCGCCATGCCCAGCGCGGGGGCGGGGGCGACCGCTAGTCCAACGAGGGCGGCAACAATGGGAGCCGTAAGGCTTGGGATGCCTGCAAGATGGGTGCGCGTGAACACACCTGAACCATGCACCGGCGCCTGTGCCATGCCAAGATGGGCTTGGTAAGGATCCCAAAAAATGCGAAGAGCTAGACTACCCCCCGCTTCGCTTCCAGGCTTGCACGAATCGAGACCATGTTCTCGCGGGTGAGCGGATACTGCTGCAAGGCAATGGCGGCGAGCAGCGAGGCGGCAGCAGGCAGGACGGCGAACAGGAGGCGCAAGCGTGCGATAGTGGTTGCCTCTTGCACAACTCGGTGTGCGTCAAAGCCGGCCAGCTCGACGAGCGACCCGCTCAGGACCATTGTGATCGTGGTGGCGAACTTGAGCGTGTATGAGAGTGTGGAGCTGAGCGCGCCTTCGCGCCGCTTGCCGCTCGTGAGCTCGTCGAAATCTACGACATCGGCGAGCATGGAGGGTATGAGGACCCAGAAGAAGCCCGAGGATGCGATCCCGAAGAGTCCGTGGCAGAGCACCGATAGGACGGGGGCTCTCGGGGTATAGAGCCAGTAGCCAGAGGCGAGCGCGGCTGTGCTGCTCACGAGAGCTAACTGCAGTGTGCGTCTTTTGCCGAGCTTGGCCGCCAGTCGCGTCGCAACGGGAATTGCGCTCGCGCCGAGGAGGCAGTAGCAGGTTCCCGCCAGCCCACTATAGAGCGTAGCGGTGTCGGCCTGGCCTGCACATACATAGTAAAATTGTACGTACCAGCCAAGAGCGCCCACCAGTGAGGCGGGAACGGCGAAGAGGACGAGCGTGAGCAGGAGGGCACGAAAGGGTGGGCAAGCAAGGGTCTTCCATGTGCTAGCCGCGAAGCCGACTCGTTCTTGTGCCTTGGCCACGGGGTAATAGGGCTCGGTCACGAACCAGGCGTTACCGACGCCCGCCAGGATCATCACGGCGCCTGCAACCGTGGCCGTCCACCTGGCGCCACGGACGAGGTCGGGGGAGCCGTTAGCATCGGCAAACCAGGGGCGAGCGGCCAACCACCAGGCCCAGGCGTTAGCCACACCGGCCAGGGTCTGCACGACCCCTCGCCACGCCATGACGGTGGTCCGCTCGTCGGAGTCAGCGGTCAACTCGGCGCCCAAGCTCTGGTAGGGCATGTTGTAGCAACCGAGGATAGGTGCGTAGCCACAGGCGGAAAGGAGCACGAACCAGAACAGCCTGGAGGTATTCCAGCTGGCCGAGGCAGTGAACATGAGTGGCAGGGTCAGACCTGAGACGACCGACCCGATGAGGATGTAGGGGCGGCGCCGTCCCCAGCGGGTACGCACATTATCCGACCTCCATCCGAAGTAGGAGTCAGAAAACCCATCCACTGTGCGGGCTGCCGCTTGCGCTACGCCGAGGAGCGCGGGAGAAAGGTGCAGGAATCCCACGAACACCGGTTGCATCAGGGAGAAGTACAGCCAGTGGCCGAAGATGTCGGTGGTGCTGCCCAGCGCGTAGGCGGCTTTCGTTCGGGAGCTGAGTCTGCTCTTGCCTTGCTCGCTCGCCAAGGCCCCTTGCTCGCGAGGCATTTCCTTGCCGCCCACCACCTAGGGATCGAAGGCCTGCTGCATCTGGCCTCTGATGCCCGAGCAGAAGAAGTCGCGCGGGGAGCACCCAAGCTGGCTCTGGAACGCCCGGTGACACTGGGAATAGGAGCCGAAGCTCGCCGCCTCTGCCGCGGACATCAGGCTCAGGCCCAGCGTGTCGACCAACCGGATGAGGTTCAGGATACGCACGCGGGTCCGGTATTGCACGAAGGTGATCCCCATGTCCTGGTGAAACTTGCGGCTCACCTCGGACGCAAGGGAGCGCAATCCTGCCGAGAGGCCCTCCAGCCCTAGCCCAGGACGCTTGGCAACAGCCGAAAGCGCTCGTCGCGTTAGCACATGAAGAGGAGCCGAAATCTTCGGCTCGTACCTGCGCCCGAGCCAGTGAATGTGCTCCCAAAGCTCGGCGCACGGCTGCTCTACACCAACGCGGTCGACAATGGCTGACGCTCGCCTCAGCAGCGCGTTGAAGTCTTCGGGCGAGAGCCGCATGCGTAGGGGAACGATAGGAAGCCCGTCCGAGCTCAGGATATCCGCCGAGAAGCCGGGATCCATGCCGACTGCGAAAAGGAAGAGATCGGGAGAGGCGTCGAGCAAGGCGTGGTCTTGTCCGGGCGGAAAGCCGAGCAAATCGCCCTGGGAGGCCTCTACGGTGGTGTTGCCGATTCCGAAGGTAGCGCGCCCGGTCGCGATGAGGTTGAGCTCCGGCTCGATGTGAAAATGCCTCGGGCGACGGCCCCAGTTCAGCGGCGAATACTTCCAGACATAGGCTCTCGACGACGCCTGGGTCGGCAGGAAGCCCTGGTGCAGGGAAATGGTAGCGCTGCGCACGGCCTACACCTCCTACTTTACAACAACTTGAGGTATTAAATTGCACCGCTAATCGCTAGCAGCGGCGAGGGCGCGGGCACGCGTATCCCAACGCGCACCGGAATCGAGGGCTCATGGTAGGTCCTGGCCGGTCGGCTCGGTGGATACGCCGGGACGGATGCCTTGGCGCCGCCAAGTGGCGAAGGGCAGCAAACGCTGGGCAACAAGACGCATGGCGTCCATGCAACACCTGATATACGCGGAGGGGGTACGCCCAGACGCATTGCGCTGCTCCGGATGCCGACATGCGCGGGGGGCCTCCGGACCATCGATATATGGCGTGGACCATCGATGCCATAGACTTCTCGCAGACGCTGTTGCAGCTGGGTTTCGCTGACTAGTTGCTCACGGGAAGAGATCAGGGTCCTCCCGAAACGGGCCAGCCGTTCGCATCCCAGGTGATCGTCAGGCCCCAAACAGCGATGAACGCCCGGCACTTCATGGTTCGGTACCGACCAGGGTAAGGAATCGCAAGTGCAGACGCCAGCGATTAGCAGGAGGATTCCTATTCCACGGTGCGATGAGAGCGACGCCTCGGTCGCGATCCCTGCTGGGAGGCGGTAGACGCCAGGCTTTGGCGTTGCTCGGGCGCTCTGCTATCTCTTTGGGGGAGATGACCCGCTATGCACTTCTGCTACGCGGTGTGAACGTCGGCACTAAGAACAGCCTGCCGATGGCAGCGCTGCGCGCTATGCTCGCGGAGCTCGGATGCAGCGATGTGGAGACGTACGTGCAGAGCGGGAATGCGGTGTTCGGCACGAAGCTCTCCGAGAGTGAGATCACGAGGGTGATCGAGCACGCGCTCGAGGCGCACCTGGGCCGTCCGGTCGCAACGACCCTGCGGACACTGGGCCAGATGAGGGCTATCGTCGATGGCAACCCGTTCGCCGAAGTGGCCACGAAGGCCGCGTATCTGTGCGTGACGTTCCTATCGCACGTGCCTGCCCAGGCGGAGGTTGCGCCACTCAATGCACAAGGTTGGGGGCAGGAGCTGTTCAAGGTCGTGGGCAAGGAGATCTACACCTGGCACCCCAGCGGCCAGGGGCGTAGTCCGCTGGCGGCGGCGCTGGAGAAGCTTCCGGTGCGCGGCGCGATCACGAGACGCAACTGGAACACCGTGACCAAGCTGCTCGAGTTACTCGGTGCTGGCTGACAGGACTGCAGGTCTATCGGGACAGCGCGGGGAGTCTCGTGCAGCGATCTCGCATGGCGCCCAAAGGAATGATGCCAGCCGACTGGGTAATAGCGCGGGAACCGTGGCGCTACCAAAGGCAAGTACCGTCGCAATGGTTTCAAAAATGCGATGAGCGGGGCAGCGGACGCAACCACGAGGAAGATCGTCGCATTCCTCTCAAGAAAGCGATGACGACGGCTTCGCCACGACGCGTTGCACACCGGCGCTCCTGAGCCCGAGCGAGTGACGCGTTGGGCAACAGATCGATGCGTCAATTGCCGTTTGCAGGCCACCCTGCGCGGTGGCGAAAAGCCATCAGCCAGCGAGCAGAAGATTGCGGTCTTGGGGTTGGCTGCGGAGGCCGCAATTCCAGGCCCCGGATGACGCTTCGGTTGACCGTTCCGGGGACTTGGCTGCCGGACGCACGCCGTTCCCAGCAAGAACCAGTAGCCATAGAGCCCGGGTTGAAGTAGGCCAATGGGTATGGGCGACTTAACAGGGCTCCGGGAGCCGCAGGGCAAAGATGCGGCCGCGCACTCGTCTGTCGACATTCCATCCGACGGCTCGGCTCGCGCGGCAATACGACTGAAGGACTACGAGATCAAAGGTGCCATTGGTGAAGGTTGGATTGGAGTCGTCTACCGGGCACGGCACCTGGTGAGCAACAAGCCGGTGGCCATCAAGGTGCTGCACGAATACTGCGGCCGGCAGAAGGATTCTGTCGAGAGGCTTTTCGTTGAGGCCAAAGCCGCCAGCCGCATCCATCACCCCAACATTATCGACGTGACGGACTTCGGTACGGCCGCGGACGGATCGGTCTTCGTGGCGACGAGCTACCTCGAGGGGGAAAGCCTCGAAGATCGCCTGCGACGCGTTCACCGGTTGCCGCTTTTCGAAGCCATCAACATCGTCAAGCAAGTCGCGCATGGCTTGGGCGCCGCGCATGAGCTCGGGATCGTCCATCGCAATCTGAAGCCGGCGAATATCCTCCTGTGCTCTCGCGAGGGCCGTCGTCGCATCGTCCGTCGAAGCAAGGAGACAGGGATGCGTTTTACCATCGTGCCCGAGAAGACCTTCGATCTTGTCAAGCTGCTTGATTTCGGAGCTTCCAGCTTCATCGATTTCGATCCAAGCGCGCAGACGCCCGCCGAGGTGCTTTGCCGCAGGCCCCACTATTTGTCGCCCGAGCAAACTCAAGGGCGTCCAACCGACCGGCGGTGCGACATCTACGCCTTGGGCGCGGTTTTCTACCGGATGGTCACCGGGACTATTCCGGTCAGCGGCGAGACCGTGCCCGCGATCATCGACGCCCTCGCAAGCGGTTCGGTCATCGCGCCCAGCCGCCGTGCCCCCGAAGCCGGAACAAGTCTGCGCATCGATAGTCTGATCCTGAAATGCCTGAATAGGAACCCCTCGTTGCGGTTCGCCGACACGGCCGAGCTTTGCACTGCTCTCGATGAGTGCCTGGGCGATTGCGCGTATTTACGGGATGCTCATCGCCTGCGGGGCCTTGAGTTCTCTGGCATCGATTTGTCGCAGGCCTCGCCGGAGGCACGCCAGGATGCGACCTCGGCCGAGCAAAAGCCCCAAGCGGAGCCGATTGCGAAAGTCGCTAGAGTCGGGCCACAGACCATCGCTTTCGGAGCAGTCCTCCACGAAGCTCGTGCCACCGCTTCTCGCGTGCCACGCCCTGTTGTCCAGTCGGTCCCTCAGAAGGCCGACGCCAAGCGCGCGGCGCAAAGGGACGGACGAACCGTGGAGATTGGCGAAAAGTGGGCCCCGACGCACGGCGCTCAGAAGGAGACTACAGCGTCGGGAGCGCTGGCGCAGGCGGAAGCAACAGTGGTGGCGACGCCCGCGATCGCGGCCCCACCTCCAGTCGAGAAATACGGGCGCTCGCCAGCTCCGTGGATCCTCGCGATTGGAGGCGTTTTGTTGGTCGGTCTCGCAATCGTGTTTTGGAGAGAGCGAGATGGCGCAAGCCGGACGGCGCAGCCGGCAGTTACAATCGCAACACCCGCGTCGACGCCCGTGGCGCCGGAACGCCCAGCCGCAATCGCTCCGGCGGCGACACCTGTTGTGCCGGCTCCAAGCGCCCCTGCGGCTTTGGCAGCTGTGCCGGTTGTTGCTGTTCCTGCAACCGCGCCAGCAGTAGTCGCACCCGAGACACCTCCTCCTCCAGCTGTTCGTGCCGCCGTACCGCAAGGCGACGAGAAGACAGTTGGCGTGGCCAAGGCCGCCTCATCCACAAGCCATCGCGGTCATCACAAGAAAGAGCGTGGAGCGGTAGTGGTTAGCTCCCGCGTATCCGACGAGACACGTTCTCCCACTGCCCAGCCAGCTGCCACTGCTGAAGTCGCAGCGAAGCCCAAGATCGAGCCGAGGTCTACAGCCGAACCGTTCGCGCCAAGCGAGCCCAAGGCGTCCGAAGGGTCGACGGGTTCATCGTTGAGCGTCGAGGATCGCATGCGTGAGGCCCAGCGGGCATCGGGCCAGGCTGCAATCGCTCCGGCGGCGACACCTGTTGTGCCGGCTCCAAGTGCCCCTACGGTTTTGGCGGCTGCGCCGGTTCCTGCGGTTCCCGCAACCGCGCCAGCAGTAGTCGCACCCGAGACACCTCCTGCTCCAGCTGTTCGTGCGGCCGCGCCGCAACGCGAGGAGAAGACAGTTCGCGTGGCCGAGGCCGCCTCATCCACGAGCCATCGCGGTCATCACAAGAAAGAGCGTGGAGCAGCAGTGGTTAGCTCCCGCGTATCCGACGAGGCACGCTCTCCCACTGCCGGGCCAGCTGCCACTGCTGAAGTCGCAGCGAGGCCCGAGATTGAGGCGAAGTCTAAGCTCGCGCCAAGCGAGCCTGAGGCGTCCGAAGGGTCGATGGGTTCATCGGTGAGTGTAGAGGATCGCATGCGTGAGGCGCAGCGGGCATTGGGCAATGGTCACCACAAGTCCGCCATTCGTAAGGCTCGAGCCGTGCTCAGGGCCGAGCCCAGGCCCGGCCTGGTCATGCAGGCGTATCAGATCATCGCAACTTCCTCGTGCGCGCTTGGCAAGGTCGCCGGCGCTCGCGAAGCCGCTTCTCATCTTGACAAGCCGGCGCTCGCCGCGGTTAGGGCCGCGTGCAAGAAAGACGGCGTGGCGCTCGAGTAGGGGACAAGCCCGCCGATCACAAGCTGGACCTCACGGACGCCGACCGACGCCACCCCCCCTACGGTCATCGAGCGGCCGGGTCACGTCGTGGCGCACGACATGCGTCTTGGTGATGACAGCTGTGCTAGCATATTTGCTACCTTGGTCACCGTCGAAGGTCTTGCTGCCGCGGCTTCTCTTCTGGAGGGGCGATTTCCCCTTTCAGCACTGTGGCTATTCGGCTCGCAGGCTCGGGGCGAGGCGCGAGGCGATTCGGACGTGGATTTGGCGGCGCTGTTTTCCAGGCCAGTGCCCGTCGGGGAGGTGCTCGCAGCTCGTCTTGACCTGGGCAACCTGCTGGGACGAGACGTGGACTTGGTTGACCTCCGTCGGGCTTCCCCCATTCTGGGGCGTCAGGTGGTACGCGACGGACGCCTGTTGCTGGATCGGGATCGGGCCGATCGGCATGTGTTCGCCATGCTCCTGCCCTCGCGCTACGTCGACCTGAAGATTTCCCGTGCTTCGGCGGAGCAGGCCCTGGTCGAGGTGGTTCATGACCGACGCTGATGTGGTCCTGGCCAAAGTGGCCACCATGGAACGCTGTCGGGCGCGCATCGCGGAGGTCCGCAGCCCAGCCCGTCAGCCCCACCTGCTACCGGTCGACGTCGAGGACCTTCTGGCTGTCAACCTGCAACGGGCTGCCCAGGCGGCCATCGATCTGGCGATGCACGTCGTTTCCTCGGAGGGATACGGCGTCCCTGCGGATTTGGCCGAAGGGTTCACGTTGCTGGCCAAGCACGGAGTGATCGACGAAGAGCTGGCTGGACGACTGCGCCGCATGGTGGGGTTTCGCAACATCGCTGTCCACCAATACCAGGCGCTCGATCCCGCCATCATGGTGGCAATCGCCGAGAAGCACCTGGGCGATCTTCACATATATGCGGCACGAGTCCTGGATCATATGGGCCTCAAATAGCTTCTCCCGTGCGGTCCGGAAAGTCGGCGCGCCGGTTCGGGCGGCCTGGCGATAGTAGAAGTTGAACACTCCACCGCTGCCGTGAGTAAGACATTTTTCGTTTCATGGGTGGCCAAGGGAAGGAAGGCCTCGGCGCTGGTGCTGGCACTGCCCTCGCCTTCAGCTTGCGGCCCAATCGGTGGCCAAGGACCGCCAGTCGGCGGCGGTCGGCGTCCGTGAGGTACGGCTTGTGATCGGCGAGCTGGTCCTTGAGGACATGATTCTCCCCCTTGAAATAGTCGACTTGTTGCTGCAGCGCGCGTGCGCACGACACTCCACAACCCAGGGTGCCAGGGACTGCACGGGCCAAGGCAGCGGCGAGCTGGTTGGGGCCTTCTTCTCGCTCAAGGCCCCTGCCCCATACACCATTTCGAGCGGACCGCAAGGTCAACCCCTCCCCCAACCCCTCCATCCACAACCCACGAGACTTCCTACGCTTTTCCTCGATCCAGTTTTGGTACCAGACGGGCTCGAGTGGGAGACATTCAGAGTTACCGTGAGGGCGGCAATGTTTGGGGTAGAGAAAGCGTTTGGGGCACTGTGGCGACATTCGGGGCTTGATGATCGAAGAAGCGCAGGAGAGGATGTTTCTGTGAAATTCAGGTATTCCGCCCATTCTTGCGTATCCAGCAAGAGTCCGGCAGGCAAGGGGCCAACGTGATCCCCCGCGCCGCCTTGGGCTCGACACGTTCGAAGTTCGATGAAGCCTGGATTTTTCCTTTGGCCCTGTTCGTGAGCACGCGCGTCGCCCTGTTGGCATCCTCCTACATGGGCAACGTGCTTACCTTGGGCTCTGACAGCTCTGACAGCGCGTCGAGGTGTCTCATACTGCGATCGAATCCTGCATTGCACTCATTCTGCTGTTGGGATTGCGGGTGGTTCAATCTCATTGCCACGGAAGGTTTTGGAACCGTCGAGTCGGCCCAGGTCTTCCCCCTCCTGCCGCTCCTGGCGTGGTTACTCAAAATTTCTTTGCGTATTCCTTCACCATACGGGCTGATTCTTGTCGCGAACCTAGCCAGCCTGGCTTCTTACTGCGTGCTCTTTCGCCTCTTCCGCCGTCTGGAGGGAACCGCTGCCGCCCGTTGGGGGCTGGGCGCGTTAGTGGCCTATCCATTCCACTTCTTCCAAGCCGTCGGCTACTCAGAGTCCCTCATGGTGTTCACCAGTGCGCTTGCAATATTGTTCGCTCTTGAAGGACGCCATGTGCGGGCAGGTCTCGCTCTAGGTTTTGGCGTACTTGCGAGACATATAACGCTGTTTGCCGGTCCCGGGCTGCTGTTGGCCCAGATTCGCGAACGTGGCCTCCGACCGAAACCCCTCTTACTAAGCCGAGGCTTGGTCGGTCTGGCGCTTCCGTTTCTTTTCCTTGGCGCCTGGGTCGTCTATCTCCATTCACTATTCCATACCTGGACTACGCTCCACGATGCTCGCATGGCGTCCTGGTGGGGGAGAGCGGGCCGGGCTTACTGGGGTGTGCTCGATACTGTCAAGCACATCCCCTATCAGCAACACCCCGAGTACTACTTCTATCTATTCTTCGCCGCCATTCCTGCCTCAGGAGCCGTCGCGCTCTTCTTTCGCCAGCGCTGGGCAGAACTGGCGTGGCCGGCTTTGGTCTTACTGGTCCTCTGTTATACGAGCGGCGGCGCCAGCCTGGGCCGCTATACAGGGAGTTGCTGGCCCGCCTTTCTCCCCATCGGCATTTGGCTCACGCGCAAACCCCGCCTAGCTCCCATTCTTCTGGGCGGACTGATGCTCATCCAAGGGCTATTCTTCTTCTTGCACGGCCATGGCTTCGAAGTCCTTTAGCGCGCCGTCCCGGACGAGGCCAGACCCGACCGTTTAACGCATGCGCATAGATGCGGTCGTGATTAACCCCATGACGTACCCCCACGATTCACGGCTGATCTGACGCATCAAGGTGGCGAGTTACCGGCGGACTCAAGGATCGCGGCCGTCACCGTCGGGAAGCTGAGCGGCTGAGGCGAGGGACAGCGTTAACTGCAAGGTCAGTAGTAGCGTGCTTGCATTGCTTGCCACCAATTGGGCATTTGCTGAAAGTTCCAAGCCCAGCCGTGTCGGGGAACGCCGAAATTAGCGCCGCCTCGCGTGCCAGGCGGTAACGTCGCGAACTGCGCGAGGATCCGCTGACGCCCTGGCGGGCCGGGCTGGTGTGGATTAGATCCAAGTATGAGCCGCGGCCCGCGCGTCGCCACGCCCCCAACCAAGCCGGTGGCGAGCCACCGCGAGCTCGCCTCGCGACTAACCGGTTGGCTCTTGGGCCGCCCATTCGTGACCTCGAGCTACGCCATTTCGCGGTGGCTTTTCCTGCGCGCGCTCGGGGTTATCTTCCTGGCCGCTTTTCTCTCATTGGGATGCCAGGTGAGAGGCCTGATCGGACACGCCGGCATCCTGCCGGTGGATCGGCTCATGGCCGCGTTACGCCAGGCCTACGACGGCAGCGGCATCGGCATCGATCGCTTTCGTCTGGTTCCAACGCTTTCCTGGCTCAGTTCCTCCGATCGCCTGCTCGGCTTCGAGTGCGTGGCCGGGGTGGCGCTCGCCATCGCGTTGGCGCTCGGGCTCGTGCAAAGGTGGGCGCTCGTCCTACTGTGGGTGCTCTATCTCTCGCTGGTCGTGGTGGGGCGCGAGTTCTTCGCCTTTCAGTGGGACAACCTGCTGCTCGAGACGGGCTTGCTCGCGGCCTTTCTGGCGCCGGCGGGCTGGCAGGCGCGACGGTCAGTGACGCGCACCGCTCCGGCGCTCGCGCTGTGGCTGCCGCGCCTGCTGTTGTTCAAGCTGATGCTGTCCTCGGGCTGCGTGAAGCTGACGAGCGGCGACTCGAGCTGGCACGCGCTCACCGCCCTCGCATACCACTACCAGACGCAGCCCCTGCCAACCTGGCCGGCCTGGTTCGCCAACCGGCTGCCGCTCTGGTGGCACAGACTGTCGTGCGCTGCGATGTTCGCCATCGAGCTTGGCGCGCCCTGGCTCATCTTTTCGCCGCGCCGGCTTCGCCACCTGGGTTGTGCTCTCATGGTGGGGCTGCAAGCCCTCATTCTTCTAACGGGCAACTACGCCTTCTTCAACCTGCTCACCCTCGGCCTGTGCCTGCTCTTGCTCGACGACGCGTTCTGGCGGCGCTGGCTCCCGGCGGCTTGGTTCCACCGCCTTGGCGTGGATACGCCGGAGACCGCGCCGTCAGCACGGCACTGCCGGTCCGTAGCGGCGGTCGCCGTCGTGTTCGTTCCAATCTCGCTGGCGCAGGTGTTGGCCAGCGCAGGTGTCCGCCCGGCCGCGCTCGGCCCCGTTACTGCGGTCGACGCATGGCTGTCGCCGATTCGCACTATCAACGGCTACGGGCTGTTCGCGGTTATGACCACCGAGCGGAACGAGATCATCGTCGAGGGCAGCCGCGACGGCTCAACCTGGTTGCCTTACGCTTTCAAGCATAAGCCGGGCGACGTCCAGCACCGCCCGGCTTTCGTTGCGCCCCATCAGCCGCGCCTCGACTGGCAAATGTGGTTCGCGGCGCTCGGCAGCTATCGCGACAACCGCTGGTTCGTGAGCTTCTGCGTGCGCCTGCTACAAGGCTCGCCTGCGGTTTCTCGGCTGCTCGCCCACGACCCGTTCGCCGGACAACCACCTCGTTACGTGCGCGCCGAGCTCTACCGCTACGACTTCACGGAGTCAGCCGAGCGCCGAGCCTCCGGCGCCTGGTGGACGCAAACCCGCCTCGGCCAATACCTTCCGCCCATCTCGCTCGCGAATCTGCGGTGAGTGTGAAGCACTGGGCGAAGCAAAACGCGGCCCAGGTATCGTGGCCATGCTCGAGATCGCCCTGCCTCCACTTAGTCTGCGACCACGGGCTCGGAAGAGGGGCGGCGGCCTGGCCGCACGTTCTCGATCAGGATGACGAATGGGATCGAGGCCAGGAAGATGAGGCCTATGACGGCGAACACCCGTTCGAATGCCAGCATGGTCACCTGGCGCATAACCTCTCCCTCGAGCAGGCGCAGCCCTTCCGTGCGCGAGGCGAAGCCGATGTGTCCCGCGACCACCGCTGCCGCCGCGTCGAGTCGCGAGTTCACCGCGGGGCGCGTGGAGGTGACGTGGCTGACGAGGTCGGTGCGGGCGATCGCTTGCGATCGCTCGAAAACGACGGCGATGATGGCTGTCCCGATCGAGCCCCCCAGATTGCGGACCAGATTGTAGAGCCCGGTCGCCGCGCTCATTTTCCGCTTGGGGATCTTAGCCAGCGTAGCGGTGGAAAGGGCCACGAATACCAGCGAAAAACCCAGGCCCTGGATGATCTGCGGCACGACCATGTCGCCCAGGCTGGAATCGAGGGTGAACGTCTTCATCGTCCATGCGGCGTAGCCCCCGATGGCCAGACCCAGTGCAATCATCAGCCGCGCCCCGAAGCGGTTGAACAGAATTCCCGCGACGGGCATCGTGACCACCATGACCAGGGTGCGCGGCATTAGCTCGATCCCGGATTGCTCGGCTGACAAGCCGCGCAGCTCTTGAAAGAAGAGCGGAAGAATGAAGAGGCTGCCGAAAAGCGAGAGGCCGAGCAGAGCGCCGATGAAGGTCCCGGCGGAGAAGCAGCGGTCCTTGAGGACGGATAGATCGACGATCGGGTGCTGCGTGGTCAGCTCGTGGATAACGAAGGCGGTAAGGGAGACGACGGCGACGATCGCCAACGCGTCGATCTGGCGGCTCGCGAACCAGTCTTCCTGGTCGCCGCGCTCAAGCAACAGCTGGAAGCACCCGAGTCCGACCGCCAGCATGGCCAGGCCGGCATAGTCCACCCGCTCGCGGCGAGCCGCCTCCCTTCCCGCGACAAGGAACTCCGGATCGTGTACGAAGCGCTGGACCATCAGCAGGCCGAGGATTCCGATGGGAAGATTGACGAAGAAAATCCATGGCCAGGAGTAGTTGTCTACGATCCAGCCACCCAGGGTAGGGCCCAGGGCAGGCCCGATCATCACCGCGAGCCCGAACAGCGACATCGCCGTGGCCTGCTCCTTGAGCGCAAAGGTTTCGCGCAGGATGGCCTGCTCGGTCGGTTGTAGCCCGCCGGCCCCCAGCCCTTGCACGATGCGGAAGAAGATGAGCGAGCCAAGCGATCGCGCGGTACCGCAGAAGAACGACCCGATCAGGAACAGCAGCATGCACGACTGGTACACGTTCTTGCGGCCAAAACGCCGACCTAGCCAGGCCACGATGGGCATGACGATTACGTTGGCGATCATGTAACCGGTCGAGACCCAGGTGATCTCGTCAACCGACGCGCCCAGGGCGCCGCGCATGTGTGGGATGGCCACGTTGACGATCGACGTATCGATCGCCCCCATCAGAGTACCGAAGGTGATCGAAACTGTGACCACCCATTTGTTGGGCGTTGGACGGCTGGTTCGGGTCACGGGCATCCGAGTTTAGCCGGCGCCGGCATCGCCGTCGACCCCGTCCCTGGGGAACTCCTTCATTTAGGCATGGACGCTTTTCAATGGGCAAGGAGTCTCGAACGGATGCGTTCGCTAGCCAGCAAGGGCCGGTGGCTGCGTGGCTACGGCCTGGTGGCTCGTGAACGGATACGCTACGAAGGTGTCGCCGAATGGCCGGTTTTCGCCGTCGCCAGCTCCTCGATTTCGGCCTGGACCCCCTTGAGGCTGTGGCCGAATTCACTAACCTCGTCGTTGCCACCGATGTCGATGGCCAAACCAGCAATTTCACCTTTCGCCAACTTGTCTGAGATCAGCTTGAGACAACCAAGGCGGGAGCTCACGCTGAGCACTACTAACACGCTGCCCATTGTGAGTAGCAACAAGCAACCTCCCACAATCGCAAGGACAAGCATCTGTTTGCGTGCCGCAACCTCTCGCTGAGCCTTCACCGATCGCTCGGTTTGCGCTGCCAGCTCCGCCACGACCTGGTCGAATAGGTTGGTCGGCTGTCGGTCCATACCGCGGACGATCTTGTCCGCCGCTTTGAAATCAGAGCCCCCCGCAACATAGGTGTCATAAGCCTCCTGGTACTTCTTGCCGAGGGCGTCGTGCCGAGCAACGAATTCGGCGAGAAGCCGGATCGCCGCCGGGTCTTGCAGCTGCTTGCCGAGTGCGGCGGAATCCTCCTGAACCTTAGCTTCGGCTTCGTGGAATTGCTTGCTGTACTTCGCTAGGTCATCCGGGTTGTGGCCGCGCAAGAGGACGTCCTTCCACTCTTGCACCTGCTTCTTGAAGTCAACCTGCGTGACGCGTGCCAGGTCAGCCTGCATGACGGAGGTCTTGAGCAGTTCGTCGTAGCTAGCAACCAAGCTCTGAGTCTGCCCGATTAAGGCATCAGCCAGTCCAAGAAACAGCACGACGACGCCAGCCAGGAACAGCGTCAGCTTGAGCGAAATCTTCATACCAATCACCGGCCTCGACGATGTCCAGAAGACATCGCCGAGACTCTCGCACGAAATCGCCTAGATAGGCAACGTGGTGGTCCAGTTCGAAGACCACTCTGCCCGTCCTCCCGACATCGGTGCCGTGCGCCCCAGTCGGAAGCCGTCCAACCCCGCCTTGCAGGAGACACCGATTGCACGCCACCAATAAACGCCGCCTCGCTATCGACGCGCCCCTGTGGCACATTGGATAGGCCGTCACCGAGCCGACCGAACGTGAGCGAAACGAGGAAACAGCAGAAGCCGGGGCTCTTCGTCCCGATCATCGACCGCACCAGGTGCGAGGGTGGGCACCATCACGCTTGCGCGGATGCCAAGTGCCCCTGCGTCGCGGCATGCCCGGACGGTGTCCTGGAGATTCGCCCTTTGACCGCCGCCGAGAAGCAGCTTCTGTCCCTCGGAGACAGGTTCAGGGCATGGGTCCATCGCAACAGACAGGCGTTCGTGGTCAAGCCCGACGCCTGTACGGCTTGCGGACGGTGCGTCCAGGCATGTCCGGTTCCACGCGTCATCAGGTTGAAGCGCAAGACCTTGGCCTGAAAGGCGCGGTCCTCCTACTGTACGACTCGCCCGACACTGTTCCTCCCGGGCAACTTATCATGCGTCTCGACCACTACGGGAGCGAGCCTTCCGAGTTCGATTTTCAGCGTCCTGTGGGAGCCGATCTCTCGAATTGCGGGTCGTTGGGGGGGGAGCCAAACGATCATGGGTTCGTGGACGCTGAGGCTGAGCAGCATAGCTGCCAACCAGCACGATCCAGGATTGTCCGACACCTACACCGCACACGGTCAACTCACCGCGAGCCGAGTAGGCATAAGCGCTGCGGGTACGGCACATTCGTGCTGGCCTTCTGACCTTAGGGTTGCTGGGCCACGCCACACGGAGGAAATCGCCTGTGCGAGCGCGGAAACATCAAAAATTCGAGGAAAGCCAAGGGCAAGACCTTGAGATTCTCGGTAGCGGAACCCAGATGCGGCTGGCCCCCGGTTTGCAAGGTGCTTCGAGGCATGGTCAAGCTCGTCAATCTCTCCCTGGTCATGTCTTCTCTGCTGGGGTGCGGCTCCAACCAATCGAACGGCGTCGTGGAAGATTCTGGGCCGGATGTCGCTTCGACTGCCGTTGATGGGGGGGCGTGTACCTGGCCATCCGCTTTCACGTCAACCGGTGCCGAACAGGCGAGCGGACCCATTGCCGTTGGCTGCTGGGCCCATTCGACTTCCGGTCCAGCCTCCGGTGGCATTTCCTCCTGTTCGTCGGCCGAATACTCCTTGGACTGCGTGGGTGAGCTGACGTCGAATGCGCCAATCCCAGCCCCCAGTTCCTCGCTTGGCTGCAGGGTGCTTCCCCTTCCCACACCTTCGAACCAGTCGTACTACTGCTGCCCCTGCGGCCAGGTAGGTGACGTCAACCCTCTGGAGAGTGGGGTTTCGCCGGATGCTGCGCTTGCGCCTGGGGACTCTGCGCCTGTGGTGAGCGATGGAGCCGGAGCAGGCGATGCGGGGGCCTGCTACCCGTTGTTCCACGCCTGCACGAACAACGGCGACTGCTGTGCGCCGAATCGCTGCCTCAACATCACGGGCACACCGGAGTGCCAACAGGAGAGTCCGCAGCTCGGGGGACCCGAGGTCGGACCGGAGATACCAAACACGGCGGTCGATGCCGGGGCCTGCGTCTGGCCCGCAAGCGTTACCTCGACCGGCGATGCCAGCACCGTAGGCTGCTGGGCCCAAGCGACCTTCAATATCTGCGAGGTGCCCAATGGCAGCTCGGTCAACGCACAGAACGGTACGATTACCGGTCCAGACGGGAAGCCCGTGACCGCCGCCTGTCACGACGCATGTTCACCATCCGAATATGCCTTGACCTGCACCAGCGCTACGCTACTGCCCTCGACAATCCCAGAGCCCGATTCCTCGCTCGGCTGCACGGTGATCCCTGTGCCCACGGCGAGCGATGTCTTGTACTATTGCTGCCCTTGCGGTCAAGGCCAATAAGCGCGGCAACGCGGGCGCCCCTGATGACCGCGCCTGGGTGGGCGTAAGGCCCGGTGATTGCACTACTTGCATTCCTAGGCTTCGAGTATGCTGGCGCAGCGGACGTGCCGACCTCATCGGCAAACGTGCCTGCGATCAACGAGAGGAAATCAAGATGCCCAAAGGCCCCCTGTCCAAATCCGACCTCATCCAGAGAATCACCGACCAATTCGACGGCAAGCTCACCCGCAAGGATGTCAAAGGGATCATCGAATTGGTCGGCACTATCGGACACGCCGAGCTGAAGAAGAACGGCCTCTTCGTCGTTCCCGGCCTGGTTCGCATGGTGGTGGTCAAGAAGCCAGCCACCAAGGCGCGCAAGGGCATCAACCCATTCACCAAGGAGCCCACGGTGTTCAAGGCCAAGCCAGCTCGCAAGGTCATTAAGGGCCGCCCGGTCAAGGCAGCCAAGGACGCCGTAGCGTAGCGACAGGCTCTCGGGAGACCCTGGAACCAGGGACATCGAACTCCGGGTTATAAGGAGGATCTTGAAATGAAGACGTCGAAGGTAGTCTATCTGCTGCTGTCATTCTCCGTGGGGATATGCGGCTGTGCATCACGGCCGCGGCCTATGCCTGGGCCGCCGCTTGCCGCCGACAACGGCCAGCCCAAGATGCAGGCGACGTTGATCGCATTGCAGCGAGCCCGAGCATCTCTCCAATCCGCTGCCCATAATAAGGGAGAGCATCGCGAGACAGCCATTCGGTTGATCGACGAAGCCATCGGCGCTGTGAACGCAGGAATGCAGTATGCAGCTGCGCACCCCACCGAGGTAGGTCCGGCTGAGGGTCCTGCCGCGCCCGAACAGGTTGACGAGGTTGTGCCGGGTGCAGAAAGACAACCGCACATGGCCCGAGCAATCGTTGACCTGCGTGAGGGCAGGAGACAGCTTCGCGAGGCGAAGGGAGACAAGGGCGGCTACCGTGTTCGAGGGCTGGAGCTGATCCAACAGGCGATAGCCCAGGTCAAGGAGGGAATCCGTTTCGCCAACCGGCACTGATTCGATGAGCATGCCGTCGGTCCCGCAGGCGGGGTGGCAGGTTGCGCTCGTTTACCGCGGCGTCGCGTTTGTGAACTGACGGTCGGCCCGCGCGCCACCCGGCGCGTGTTACAGCTCGGCGGCTCGCGTCACGCGCAGTTCGGCTCGAGCTTAGGCCGATAACGCGGATGGCGCAGACGTGGCGGCAAGGATTTTTTGCCTGGCATGCCGCGGCGGGGCCGGTCAGCCATAGATCCTCGGCACGAACAGCTCGGCGGGCAAGGCTCTTCGCTCGTAATTGGGATGAAATACGCGTTCGGGTAGCGTGACCTGTTTGTGTGGAACCTCGGTGTAGGGTATTTGCTTGATCAGGTGATCGATGCAGTTGAGCCGTGCGCGCCGCTTGTCGTTTGCCTCGACGACGTGCCAACGCGCTTCCAGCGTGTGGGTGCGCTCAATCATCTCTTCCTTAGCCCGCGTGTACTCCTCCCAACGGACCCGCGACTCCAGATCCATGGGGCTCAGCTTCCACTGCCTCAGCGGATCGTGAATGCGCATGAGAAAGCGCAGTTGCTGCTCTTCGTCCGAAATCGAGAACCAATACTTCAGTAGCAGAATGCCAGAGCGCACGAGCATCCGTTCGAACTCGGGCACATCCTTGAAGAATTGCTCGACCTGATCGGTCGTCGCAAAACCCATCACCCGTTCGACGCCCGCGCGGTTGTACCACGAGCGATCGAACAAGACGATTTCGCCGGCCGCTGGCAAATGCGCGACGTAGCGCTGGAAATACCATTGAGTCTGCTCACGCTGGCTAGGTGCCGGCAATGCGACCACGCGACAGACGCGGGGGTTCAGACGCTGGGTAATGCGTTTGATCACGCCGCCCTTGCCGGCCGAATCGCGGCCTTCGAACAGCACCATAATCTTGGCGCCTGTATACTCGACCCACGTCTGCAGCTTGATCAGTTCGGATTGCAGCGCCAGCAAATGGCGAAAATACTCCCTGTTGTCGAGAGTCTTGGGATGGTCCTTCTTGTAAATTTTTCCGATTTCCTCGGCGACCGGGGTGTCGGAGAGATCGAGCTCGTACTCCTCGGCCAGGTTATCCTCCAGCTCGTCTTCCAGCCACTCCTTGGCGCCGTCGTTGGATTCGCCCAATTTGGTCACCGAGCTCCCGAGTCGCCCTTAGCCCTTCGTGTCAGGCGATCTTGCTGAACAACCAGAACGGGCTGCCAGCAAGAAGGATGCATGCAGGCAACGTGAGCGCCCAAGCCGTTAGGAGATTCCGAACCGTGGAGAGCTGCAACCCAGCGCCCACCACCCTGCGCGGACGCAATTTCAAACGGTGTAGCTACATTGATCGTCTCGGCCACGTGAACCTCCTGAGTTTTCCGGTGTCCACGGTGAAAGCTAGCTACGGAACTGCAAATGCTTGTGTCAGTTGTGTGACAAGCGCCTCCGGTCCGTTACGTTCAGGGATCGGATCCCTTCGGTTCTCGTGTCGACCTCCAACAGACCAGCATGTTCGCCCTGGCCGGGCGAGTGTCCGCGAGCAAATGCCTAGCTGCTCAGAGTCTGAGGAGTTCCCAACGCATGGGCCGCCGAAACGTCGCAAGGTTTTTGCTTGCCGGCATTCATCTTTGGGCATATTTACACATCTGCTGGCGCGCCGGGGCAGTCGGCTCAGTGCGTGCTAATGTTGTTCTCAGCCATTCGTTTCCGATTGAGAGACAGCTCCGTCAACAGGTGTCGAGTTTTTTGCCGCCCTCCTGCTTCTTCTTCACACGAGCAAGAATCCCGCGAATTCCAAGGAGGCCTGAATGTCGATTGATAAGTTGCTTCTTCTGGTCGGTGACGAGCCCGATAACACCCAAAACACCGTCGATCTGATGATCGAGTTCGTGAATGCGGCGAAAACCAGTCTGCACATCGCCATCTACGACTTTCGCCTCAACCAGCCGCAAACCCTCCAGTTCACGGATGCCTTGGAGAAGAAGGCGCAAGCAGGCGTCGACGTGAAGATCGCCTATGATCACCGCAATCCACCGTCAAGTTCTCCGGGCTCCAAGGCGTTCGTGGCGGGTGATGACGACCCAGCCCCGAAAGGCACACATGAGTTCCTGACCTCTGGCTTTGGCCACCGCCATCCCAATACCAAGGTTCAGGTAATGGCCATACAGGAGGAATCGATAGCGGGCAGCAAGCTAATGCATCAGAAGGTCATCGTTTGCGACAGCACCGCCGTGCTCATGGGTTCGGCGAACTTCAGTGACGACGCTTGGGCACATCAGGACAACAACATCCTGACCCTCAGCTCGCCAGACCTTGCAGACTACTACGAAAATGATTTCAAAGAGCTGTGGTCTACCGGAAGGCTAAGTGGCACAGGCGAAGTCTTTGGGACGGTCCATACCTCAGGGCTCGATGTGGATGTTCGCTTCTCGCCGGCCCAAGGCAGGAGGATCGACGGCGAAATCGCCGCGCTGATTGACGGTGTCCAAGCGGGGAAGGCCTTCCATATCGCCTCAATGGTCATCACAAGCGACAAGATCCTCGCCTCGCTCGAGGCCGCGCTTGACCGTGGCGTCGAAGTGCACGGGATCTATGACGGGCCGGAAATGTCGGCCGCGCTACACCAGATGACCAACCCCGCGAAGATCGCGCTCATGAATAGCGTGATGGCGGCCTTGACCGCAAAGCACTCGGTTCCCTTCGACCCAAAGAAGCCTCAAGGTCTTCACAACTTCATGCACGACAAGATCGCTGTCGCTGGGGGCACGGTCGTGACGGGGAGCTACAATTTTTCGAGTTCGGCCGAGGGCAATTCTGAGGACATTCTCTTCATTCGCGACATGGCTCTTGCGGACCAGTACCGCACGTACGTGGACCGGCTCATCGCGAGGTGGGGGAGCGCTGCGCCAAGCTAAAGTCCAGGAGCCCAACGCGCTGTGAAGGCTCACAAGGTCGATCGTGCTCAATGTGGGCGAGGCACCGCACATCCGCGACATCGGTCCCACTGATTCGGCGCATGGCACTGCCCAACTTCAGGTTAGCGGCGCACCCGCTCAGACGTGGGGCCTTTGGTCCGTGGCTGGGGATGGGCCGCTGGGACGACCTTAGCAAGGTAAGCCCGTTGCGTGCGGACGAGAGCGCTAGCGTCGAAATCACGCGGGTGGCCCCAGCGCGCCGCGAGATCATAGCCAAGGTACTGCCGTACCCAAGGCGGAAGGTGAGGTCGGTCGAGTAGCTTTGCCGTGGTCAGAGCAGCCGCTGGCAGTCCCCCTCGCAATCTCACGTTCCGCGGCTGCGCAGCGAGGATGGCGGCCGCCGCCCCCCGCCAGGCGTCGCGCGCACACGACACGCGATGGGCTCTCTGCGCCGGAGCTGATGGGTCTTCATCGGGAATCTCGCATTGCTCGAAGCAAGGTGCACCAAGGAGGATTTCGAGTGCCGCTGCCGCCGTTCTGGCGTTGCCGGGATCGGCCAAGCGGTCGAGCAGCCAGGGCACCGCACTCGGGTCTCCCGCGAAGCCGGCGGCCAGCAGCGCCTCAGGGCCGGGCGCGGCTCTTGCGCGCGCCACCAGCGTGGACCACGAAATCGGCAAAGGGGTCGTCCTCGGCGAAAGCGAAGTAGGCCAGGGACAGGTAGCACGCGGTCTCTCACTCAGGCCTACGATGCCCTCGGCAGCTTCCCGCCAAGGGAGATACAATCAGAATCTACGGGCTTCCTCTGGGTAAAGTCTTCTTCGACATCAGCGATGTTAGGGTGGGCAGAATACCCAGCGCGGAATCAAGATATGAAAACCAATCGCCCAAGTCCATGGTTTCACCTTCTGCTTCTGGTCGCGGCAGGGTGCGGAGCGCAAACCTGGACCAACCAAACTGCTTCATGCCAGTCAGAATATCTGGACGATTGCCGCAATCCCTCGCAAGACGATGCTGGTCGGCAGGTCCCGGAAGTGGGTGAGGTCGGCGATGGTAATGGCAGCTATGCCGGAGCAGTCGCCGGGATCCAACAGCTGGGCAGCGGCACTTTTCGCTTCATGTTAGGACAAGATCCACCCCTTTACCTCTCGATCAGCCTGCCGTGGTCCGGCCTTGCGGTGATTGTGGTCAGGGACGGCGAAGGCAACGCCGTTCGCAACGTTAGTCTAACCGCGTCACTCACGGATCCGAACGATCCCATATTCTTCGAGTGGGATGGCCTCGACGATAGCGGACAACCAGAACCGCCTGGAATTTACACCGCCGAAGTTAGCGTCTCGGATGGTGAGCCTTTGCGGGTCAACTGTGCCTTCGTGCCGCCGGTGTCGACCGGGAAAATCACCACGTACGGAAATCTGAGCTCGACGGCCACCGCCATGACGTGGGACCCGGCCAAGCCGTTCGCCGGGTCGAATTTCACCACCACTATGACGATCTACGATTCACTCGGTGAGCCGGTCCAACTCAACATCTATTTCTGCAAGAACGACCCGGGCAACACAGCTGTGGGTGATTCGGGTGACTGGACCTACCACGTAATGACTGACGGTGGAAACTTGGCTCGCGATGGGTCGGGCAACGCTGCGACGCCCGGCACGGCCACCGAGGTCGCCAGCGGCGTGCTGCAGTTCGACCAGTCGGGTCGGCTCGTCTCGAACACGTTATCCCCTCTACTTGCGTTCAACCCCAAAGATTCCGTGAACCCTCAAATTCTGACCTTCAATTTCGGCACAGGAACCGCAATCGGCGGAAGCGGGATCGACGGGTTTACTCAATTCCCCGCAGCGTCCGAAGTCGACTTTACAAACCAGGAGGGGGAAAGCGCTCTCGTTGCTTGCGTCGCCACGATTTCCACGCCGGGCGTGGCCTGAGTGGACAGTCCACGCTGAACGCATCGGCGACACCGCTCGGGGCAACTGCAAGCATCACCATTTGCGGCAATCTGGACTACGATTCGCCGCCCACGACGTTTGATCCCGATAACTCACAAACGACCTCAAACGTCAGTGTCGACATGGTGGTCCATGATTCGCTCGGCAGGGCCATTGAAGTCGACGTCTACTTCTGCAAGAACGAGGGGTACCTGAGCCCTGCTGACTCGGGTGACTGGACCTATCATGTCGTGACCGCCCCGGGATACCTGGCTGCCGTGATTGACGACGCGAATCCAGCTTGGATGTCCGGTCCAGTAGAAATCGGCACCGGTGTTCTTAGGTTTGATGTCTCGGGTGTGCTGAATTCGAACACCATGTCCGCAACCGCCTCCTTCGTTCCCAAGGGCGGCACGAAGCCACAACTGATCAGAGTCAATTTCAGGGCCAGCACGGGCTTGGATGATACTGGAGCCGACGCCCTGACCCAATACGCCGCGCCCACGGCGATCACCCTAATCAGCGAACAGCGTCTGACGGGCGAGTAACGCATTCCTCGGCAGTGGAGAACCTCGCAGTCGCTCGCAGCAGTGCCATACGTGCGGTCAAAGGAAAATCCGCAAACCTCGCACTCGAGCGACGCTGCTCGCCTCTTCTTCTCGTGTACCAGGATAGATTTCGCTCGCGTTGAAGTGCAGGACAAGTCGTAGATGTCCGTCGGTAGCGGCAGCGGCAGTATCGAACCGAGCGGGTCGGCCTTCTTCCTGCTCGAGGGCCGCCTTTTACACCTTCTCCCGCCCGGTGGAAGCCCCTTGGCTACATCCGCCAACCTCTTGGACTCCCTTCGCTTTTCGAGGATCCTATTTCGGTACCGGACGGCCCCGCGGGTCGCGAGCTTTACCAGCCGAAGAGCAGACAGCCGCTGCTTTCGATGCCGTGACTCAACCCGGGCCAGGCGGACGGCGGCGGGCTAAGGCCGCATTCGGCCTTCGAGGATGGCGGCGATATCGGGGCTACCGCCGGGCCGCCCTTCCGCGCGGTGGTGTGGGTACTTGGCCATCCCCAAGGCGGTGCTGCCATGCGCAGGCTCTTTGACGCTCAGGTCCGGGTTCTTGGACAGCAAGAACTGGACGGCGTCACGCTGGCCGTGAAAAACCGCGTAGCAGAGAGCGTACTCGAGGAGGTGGCTCGCATCGAATGGCCGCCCGTGGCTGAAGAAGCGCTCACCGCGGAGCGCGTGGATGGGGCGCAAGCGCCCGTCCTCGCCAAAGTAGCTTTCGAGCAACGTGAGATCTCCGACGACCGCGGCGGCGATGGGATTGTCCACGCGTGCGCCCCACGCGACGAGCCGCTTGGTAGCGCGCGTGTAACCCGAGGTGATCGCAGTCCAGAGCGGCGCCCCCTCGTCCTCAAGCCCGTTCGGCTTCGCGCCGCCGCGGCAGAGCACTTCGACGAGGCCGGCCTGTACCCCTGCGTCGGCCGGGCGGCACGAGGACACCAGGAGGCAGAGCGTCGTGACGCACGCCTCTCCGTAGCTATTGGATCCGGCGTCGGGGTCCGCGCCGGCACCGAGGCAGGCACCACGGCATCTCGTCCGATGGGAGGGGGCCTTGGGCGACCGTGTCTGTAAGCCCCAAGTGGTTCTGTCGGGTCCCAGGATTCCCGGGCTACGACCTCCCCTTGGGCTCCTGACCATGAGCCGAGAAGAGTTGGATGGCCGAGTGGACGCTCGACGAGCTCCCAGCGCGCCGCCTCGGCTTCGAAGCCGCTTGTGGGCTCCGTGGCGAGGCCGTCAGCTACTCGTGGGGGAGCCACGTCCGATCGAGCGCCGCGCGGACGATGGTTACCGCGTACGCGTGGTCGGCATCCACCGGCGTCGTAAAGGACAGCTCGCGCCGCCAGCTCGCGGGAGCTTCCGGATGAACGCCGGTGAGGATTACCCAGCCACGTCCGGACGTTCCTTCGACGATGGCCGGCGTCCCGTCAGGGTACTTGCCGACCACCGCGCCCCAGCCTCCAAGCTGCGGGCCGTCCTCCCAGTACTGCTCGAGCGTCGGTGTCCCAGGGCCGGCGATCACCACGGCAGCCTTGTGAACGCTGTAAATCCCGGCGTAAAATCCGAACTGCGCGTCCGCCAGGTCGAGGCTCGCATAGTGGGTGGAGCGTCCCGCGAGGAATGCGCCCGCACAGATTCCCAAGTAGCCGAGGCCGTTCTGGACCGCGTCGTGGATGCGCGTGATGGCGCTGGGCTCGAGGTTCCTGCCGATCCTCAAGAAGTTCCCGCCGGGAACGATGAGCAGCTGGTACGACCGGAGCTGGGGCTCGGTCATGGCATTCACCTGCGAGGTGCTCACGAGGGAGTAGCCGAGGTGGCTCTCCCTCAGGATCGTCTCGACGGCTGCAACGTCTTCTGCCGATGTACCGGCTCCACCGAAGAGCAGGATGGGCGCGTCGCTCGGGGGATTCAGGGCCGCGCCGCGGTTTTCGCACCCAGGAAGGGCGGCGACCGCTAGTGGCAGGAGCGAAATGATCGCTTGGGCGCAGCTGCCTTTCATGGCTACGCTAGCTTACCAAGAGGCACGCTTGCACGCTGTTCCCTCGCGCTTCCAGGAAGCGACACGACCATGCCGTGGTGTCAGCGAAACCGTCGCCGAGCCTCATGCGGCCTCGCGGGGTAGTAGTTCGGTATGCCTGTCCGCCGCATTGCGCGCCACCAGGCCAACGCGAATCCTTCGCCGCCAAAGGCCCAAGCCGCCGGTTTCCTGGCTCTCGGAATCCGGTTGTCTCAGCTCATGCGTGACCGTGACGTCAACCTGAAATGCATCCAGGCACATCGCCGTCGATGTCTGGGTAGCCGTCCGCCTTGCAGTCGGTGCTCTAGAAGCTTATGGAGAGCTGCATGCCGGCGTTTCCGGGTGCCAATAGGGGAGCGAGGGCAAATTTCGGTGCGGATGTCGAAGGCTCGAGAGTGGCACCGTGGCCGGCGACCCGCGCATTGTACTTGGCAGCGATATCCTGTGCGGTTGCGGTATCCATGCCAATGGCGAGCAGCACCACTCCCGTCGCGCCCAGCAAGGCGCCTCCAAGCACTCCGCCCAGGAGGCCGGTGTAGAATTGCCACGGCATCCCACCGCCGCCCCCCGAGGCTGCCGGCGAGTTCGACTTCAAGGTGCCATCGACGATGCCATAGATGCCCGCGGGGATGGCGATGCTTGCTATTGCGAGAAGCGTGATGCCAGAGATGAACTTGGCCTGCTCCCTAGTCCACAGGTCCCCGCGCCCGATGCTAGGAGCGGCAATGCGCAGGAAATCTCTCTGGCTGATTTCTTTGCCGCCAATCGTAATCCTGGGCGGTCCTTCAACATAGCCCATGCCGGAATCGAAAACGGTGGTCGCGGTCACGATGTAGAAGCGAGGATCGCTGAGGGCAAATTGCGGCATCGCTATAACGCTGGGCAAGATCGGCGCGACGCCGGCCGGGCCCGACTCGACGGGTCCGTTCGCCGCTGTTCCGGCGTAGAAGATCTGCGCACGCTCGAAAGTGTGGATGTCGTGGTCGGGCAGCATGATCTTCACCACGCCCTGGGGATCGTTCTCGACGATGACCCCGCGCAAGTGCGTACCGTCCGTCGTGACTACCAAGTCTGCGACCGAGCCATCCGCTGCCTGCGCGGCTGAGGCACACAAAAAGATTGCCATTACAGTTGCGAGCATGTCAGACCTCTTCGGAGCGGATCATCAGGACTATAGCGTGCAGAACCACAATCTGCAATCTGCACCTCCGCAGCGAATGGTCGCCCTCGTCGATCTTTCCTGCTGCGAACGAAAACATTCTTCACTTCTTGTTCGCAATTGCGACACAGCGTTCGCACGACATCGCGCGATTCGCAGACATGCGAGCTGCCCGAGCGTTGCCCCTGGCCAGCGCAAGTTTCTCGGGCACTTTGGCACTGGTCCCAAAGAACACCTCCTGGGGCGGCTGAGGTCGCGTCCGGTGTGGAAGGTTCGATAGACGATGGTGATGTCGAGCGAGGAGGCCAGCCCTTCGAGAAATGGCCGCGTGCTCCGAGCATCGACGAGGTCTTCGCCCCAGTCGCTTTCGAGAACCAACGGGTCCGCGTTCTTCGAGCCAGATCATTGCCCTACCGATGTCGTCACGGAGGAATGACGACCGTGACCGCTCTTGACCACGGTAAGTCTCGTGCGGCCGCCCCTGTGCTTCCAAGAGATTGGCCCTGGCTTCCTCGGAGGGTCTTGGGATGTCGTCGCTCCGGTTTCGCATGGCTCGATGCAGGGTGGCGGTGCCGATACCGAGGTCCCGTGCGGGTTCGGCATTTTCCACCGCCCACATTTCCAAGGCGCGGTATACGGACGACCGTGGGTGTGTAACGCAAAGGGGACCCAGTGTCCGTAGCTTACTGGGCATCGACGAGTTCTTTTCCTCGCGCTGACGAGCCCACTCGAGAACTCGAGCCGACGTGACGGCGTCTCCTCGGCCGACGTCAGGCCCAACGTGCGGACACCGGTTTCGGATCATGGTCGGATGGCAACAGCTATTTACCGCCACTCGACGGAGCGATATTCATCTGCCATCCTTCCACTATGGGGAAAGGCCGACTTGAGGCATTTAGCGATGGCGTAATTGCCATCATCATCACCATCATGGTCTTGGAGTTGAAGGTGCCGCGCGGTCAAACCGTCGATGTTCTGCTGCCCCTCGTTCCGGTTTTTCTCAGTTACATCCTGAGCTTCGTCTATCTTGGCATCTACTGGAACAATCACCACCACATGCTCCATGCCACCCACAGGGTGACAGGGGCCATTCTTTGGGCCAACTTGCACCTCCTGTTCTGGCTATCGCTCGTGCCCTTCATCACCAGCTGGATGGGATCGAACCATTTCGCCCCGGTGCCGTCCGCCCTCTACGGCGTGGTGATGCTAATGGCCGCCATTGCGTACTACATCCTGCAACAGGCGATTATCGCCTCGCAGGGAGCCGACTCCCTGCTGAAGAGGGCCATTGGCCGCGATTGGAAGGGCAAGGTGTCGCCTGCGCTGTATGCCCTAGCCATTCCCGTGGCCTTCCTGTCTCCCTGGGTTTCCCTGGGGCTGTACGTCGGGGTGGCGCTGATCTGGTTGGTACCGGACCGACGCATCGAACACGTTCTCTCGGCAAAAGATTCATAACGATGAGAAGGTCCAGCTGGCGCGTAATCTCGGCGAAAGCATCGCTGGCCGCCATGGCAGGCACGTCCCGCACCGACCATTGGCGGACCTTCGCCATGTCCACGTGCGGGAACTGCTTCTTCAACATGGGTGCGTGTTCGTGGCCATCGAGCAACACCACCACATCGGCAGCGTCCAAGTCCTCGCGCTTGAGCTGGTGTGGGTAACCTGCTCGTTGCTGAAGGGAAGTGCCAAGCCCGGTGAGCTGCTGACACTCGTCGGCTTGACCCCTGCGGGCGAGGCTGTAACTGGGCAAACAGTGGCGGACAACGCATCCTGATTTCCGGCATCTGATTGAGACGACGCGTGGGAGGCCCCGGATGAGCACGAATATTTCGCCACGATTTTTCTTGGTCGCTTTGGTGCTGGTGGCGGCCTGCCGAAGCGGCACCGCGAAGACAACCAATGCGGCTACGGGCGGAGCGACAGGAGGAAAACGCAGAGAGGCATAGCTTAGTAAGACTGCGGCATTCTGGCGGCGTGCGTCGGCCCAGGCGGACAGCACCTAGCTTATGCACTTGAACATTATGTTCTTAGGCATAATAGTTTCGACCCATGGATTTCGTTGGTCGACACGAGGAGGTGGAACGCCTCAATAGTCTTTGCCGGCGCCGCCAAGGCGGCCTGGCGGTCCTGACCGGCCGAAGGCGGGTCGGGAAGACGCGTCTCCTGGTTGAATGGAACCGGCGACATGACGGGCTCTACACGGTGGCCGATCAGTCGGCCCCCGAGATCCAGCGCCGCTACTTCTGCGAGGCGCTGGCCGGGCGATTTCCCGTTTTCCAAGAGGCCACGTTCCGGGACTGGCGTGCGATTCTGAAGGCGCTCGCCCGGCAGGCCGAGGCTGGCAGCTGGAAGGGACCGCTGATCCTGGATGAGTTCCCGTTTCTGGTAGCCAGCAGCCCCGAGCTACCCAGCGTCGTCCAGCACTGGATCGACCAAGATGCCGCCGCCGCAGGCTTGGTGGTGGCGATCGCCGGTTCGAGCCAGCGCATGATGCACGGATTGGTCCTCGATTCCTCGGCCCCCCTCTACGGGCGCGCTGTCGAGATGATCGAGGTCAAGCCGCTACGGATGGCCGATTTCACCGCCGCCACCGGCGTCGTTGATCCCGTCACCTGTGTGAAGGCATACGCCGCGTGGGGCGGCATTCCTCGCTACTGGGAGTTGGCAGAGCCCTTCGCCGCCCGCGTAGACGAGGCCGTAGACCGCTGCGTTCTGGATCCGCTCTCGCCTCTGCACAGCGAACCCGACCGGCTGCTGCTTGACGAGGTACCGCCCGCACTGGCCCTGCGCCCGATCCTCGACGCTATCGGTCTCG
>Ga0187889_10000537_pt1 | contig 45276 bp, 29 predicted proteins | sample June2016WEW_7_10_2_FD_132992 | JGI IMG/M metagenome (GOLD analysis project Ga0187889, IMG submission 132992) | Peatland microbial communities from SPRUCE experiment site at the Marcell Experimental Forest, Minnesota, USA - June2016WEW_7_100 | ecosystem: Environmental > Terrestrial > Soil >... | reverse complement strand
GCAAAAATCGCGGTAGTCGAAGATCTTCCCATCGGTGGCCGGGTATTGGACCAGCGCGGCGCACACCCTGCCATCGAAAACCAGCTTGGAGTGGTCGCCAACCACGACTGCGATGCCCAGCGATTCCGCCCGGGTGCGTACCACGGCAATGGTTTGCGGGTGGCACAGCTCGGACACGAAGAACGCTCGGGCACTCTCGTCTTGCCGCGAGCTGGCGAGCATGTGCATCGCCTCCGCGGCGGCAGTCGCTTCGTCGAGGAGCGAGGCCCCAGCCACCTCCATGCCACACAGATCCATGACCATGGTCTGGAAATTCAGCAGAGCTTCCAAACGACCCTGCGAGATCTCCGCCTGATAGGGCGTATATGCGGTATACCAGCCAGGATTGGCGAGAACGTTGCGCGCGATGACCGAGGGCAAAATTGCCTCGGCATAGCCCATACCGACGAAGGCGCGCACCCGACGGTTGAGCTGGCCCAGGCGCGCAAGCTCGCCGAGCGCCGCGTGCTCGGACAGGGCGGGCGGCAGGGCGAGGGGGCGGATGCTGCGGATCGCGGCCGGGATGGTCTCGTCCATCAATTCGGCGAGCGAGCCGACCCGAACCGTTCGCAACATGGCGGCGAGGTCTGCCGGCCGCGGGCCGATGTGGCGTTGGCAAAATTCGCCGCAGGATTCGCCGCAAGATTCATGTTCAGGGGAGGTGGGCATTGCGTGACTGTCAGTCCTCGTGTTCCTTCAGGAAAGCCTCGTACGCCGTGGCGTCCATCAACTTCTTTAGATCGTTCGGCAGAGCTTCGGGATTGGCTGGCTCGATCTGGATCATCCAACCCCCATCGTAGGGATCCTCGTTCACATATTCGGGCGAATCATGCAGGGTGGTGTTGACCTTGACGACCTTGCCCGCGATGGGAGCGAAGATGTCGGATACGGCCTTGACCGACTCGACCGAGCCGAACGCGTCGTGCTGCTTGAGCATCTCGCCTTCGCGCGGCAGGTCAACCTGGGTGACATCGCCCAGTTGCTCGACGGCAAACTGCGAGATACCGACGGTGACGACGTTGCCCTCTCGGCGTGCCCATTCGTGATCTTCGGTGTAAAGGAGATCGTCTGGATAGCTGTCACTCATTGTGGTCTTGCTCCTTGCCGGAAAAGCTACGCTCGCTTACGGCGATAAAATGGTCCCTTCACTACCTCGGCCATGGCCAGCTTGCCACGGCAATCGATGCCGAGTTGGGTGCCCGCGCTGGCGTGAGCAGCGGGAACGTAACCCATGCCGATATTCTTCCCGATGCTCGGGCCGACACCACCCGAGGTGACCTGGCCCAGGACCGCTCCGCTCCTCGGGTCGGTGATGGGGTAGCCGTGGCGGGGAATGCCCCGCTCGCGCATCTCGAAGCCCGCCAACTTGCGCATGGTCGTCATGCCCCCCTCCCGCTGCCTTTGCAGCGCCGCCTTACCGACAAAGTTGCCAGCCTCGAACTTTACCACCCAGTCCAGACCGGCTTCGAGAGGAGTCGTGCTGTCCGACAGGTCGTTGCCGTAAAGGCTCAGGCGCGCCTCCAGTCGCAGAGTGTCACGGGCACCCAGGCCGGCCGGTTTACCGCCTACCGCGCTGGCCGCCTCGAGCAGCGCTTGCCATAGGGCGACCGCGTGCTCGACCGGGCTCCCGATCTCGAAGCCATCTTCCCCGGTGTAACCGGTTCGCGCTATCCAAGCGGGGTGGCCGGCGACATCCTGGCCGGGCAAGAAATGAAACGGCCGCAGCGTGGCAATGGCGGCCTTGGTCAAGCCGGTCAGGGCGGCCTCGGCCTTGGGCCCCTGGAAGGCGATCAGGGCGGTGGTGTCCGACTCATCGTCGATCTGGCACCATGTGCCGACGTGGGCCAGGAAGTGACGATAGTCTTTCTCGATGTTGGCGGCGTTCACCACGATGAGGAAGTGGTCAGTCGCGATGCGGTACACTATCAGGTCATCGACGATGCCGCCCGTCTCGTGACAAGCTACGGTGTAAAGGGCACGCCCCTCGGGCATCCCGGCCGCATCGCTGGTGACCAGGCGTGAAACGGCCTCGGCCGCGCGCGGGCCGCGGAAGTGGATTTCGCCCATGTGGCATACGTCGAATACCCCGACCGCGGTGCGTGTGGCTCGATGTTCCTCGAGAATCCCCCCAGGGTAGCTTACCGGCATCATCCAGCCGCCAAAATCGATAAGCTTCGCTCCGAGGTGTTGGTGCTCGGAGTAAAGCGGAGTCTTGCGCGCGGCAGTTGGGCTCGGGCTGGCCATGGACGGGCGAATCATGCGGAAAAGGCCGGCCGCGCACAAGGGAAACCGCGCGACCGATGCCGAGCGAGCTGGCGCGTGGGAAAATGAACCGCCAGCGCCACGTCGGCATCCGACGCGGTTGACGGGCAAGAGCGTCGCACCTATTGTCGTGGCTAGAGCGAAGGGTTGCGTCGCGGCCAGCATGCCCAGCACGGAGAAGACGATGACGAGCGAAAACCCGGACATTCAAAACGCCGAAATCGAGGAGCCGATGTCGGCCGAGGATTATCGCCAGGCGGCGAAGGCGTTGGCGCGGGACGGGCGTTGGCAAGACCTGGCCGAGCTGCTCATCGAGCGCGCCGAGTCGGCTACCAGTGCCGGCGCCAGGTCCCAACACCTGGTCGCCGCTGCACAGGTCTTCGAGCGCAACCTGGCCGACCGGGACCGAGCGTACATCACCCTCATGGCCGCCTTCGAGGACGATCCCACCAATCAAGAAGCGGTGAGCGAGCTCGCCAGGGTGGCGGTAGCTCTGGGTCGCTTTGCCGAGCTCATGCAGGAATGCATGGCCATGGCCGCGCAGATGACCTCGGCCGACAAGCAGTCAGCGATGTATGTCACGCTCTCGACCTGGTATCAGGAGCAGGTGGGAGACGCGGCTTCGGCCGAGCAGGCGCTCGAAGCGGCTCTGGGCGCCGACCCCGCCAATCCAACCGCCCTGCGCGCCCTGGTGGACATCTACCGCACGCGCGGCGAGCTGGCGCGCGCTGTCACTCGCCTGGCCGCCGCGGCCGCGGCCGCGCGCGATGTCGAACGCAGGGTTGGCTATGCTCTCGATGCCGCGGACATTTATCGCCGCCAACTCTCAGATCTCGATGGCGCCTGCGATATGTATCGCAACGCACTCGAGGCTGACCCAACCAATCGGCCGGCGGCTGAGTCCCTGGCCGAGATTGCCTGGGAGCGGAAGGACTGGGCGACCGCCTTGCCGCTTTTCGAGAGCCTGGCGAGCGAGCGCGGGGTGGGCCCAGCTGCGGCACGCTCTTTCCAGCGCGCCGGTTGGTGCGCCCAGATGCTGGGTGACAACGACCGGGCGCGCAGCAGCTATCGCAGCGCCCATGGCTGCGACCCGACCTATTTGCCGGTCATGCTGCGCTGGGCCTCGCTCGCCATGGCGGAGAAGTGGTGGGAGGACGTCGTGATCACCGTTCCGGCGGTGATGGGGCGGGCCGATGCGGCTTTGACGGCTGATGAGCAGGTCGAGCATTTGGAAGGACTTGGCCATGCCCAGCTGGCGCTGGGTGACGCCGCCGCGGCGGCCACGGCGTTCTCGAGCGCGCTCGCGCTCGCCCCCGAGAACGCGACCTGTCGGGAGGGCTTGGCCAAGGCGCACGCCCGCCTCGGCCATCAGAGCGTGGCCGGGGCGCAAGCCCGCGTGGAGCAGCAACGCATGCTGCTCGCGGGGGCGAAGTCAGAGGACGAGCAATTCGAGATCCTGGCGCAAATCGCCCAGACCCAGCGCGATGCGCTGGGCGATTTGCACGCCGCCCTCAAGACCTACTCGGACATGCTGGCCGTGCGCCCCGACGAGTCCGTCATCTTGCACGAGATCCTGGAGATCCACACCCAGGCCCGCGAGTGGGGCAAGGCGGTCGAGATCCTGGAGCGCCTTGTCAAAGTCGAGAGCGGTGGGCCGAGGACGCGTTACCTGGTCGCCTTGGGCAACATCCTCAACTACGAGCTCAAGACGACCGAGCGCGCGGTCGAGATCTACAACCTGGTCCTCGACGAGGATGTCGGCGATGAGCGCACCATGGGGCGCATCGAGCGCATTCTCACCGCCCAGGCGGCGTGGCGCGAGCTCGTGCGCAACTATCGCCGCATGGTCAAGCGCCTGGGATCTCCTCCCGCGCCCGACCGGCGCGCCTACGCGGTGACTCTGTGGCGCAAGCTCGGAGACGTATGTCGCAAGCGCCTGCATGAGCGCGAGGCCGCCGCTTCGGCCTATGAGATGTGCGCCGAGCTGGCCCCGGAGGACCTGCGCTATCGCGAGGTCTTGGCCGACATCTACGAAATGATGGGCGCGGCCAAGCTCAGCGAAGCGGTGAAGGCGCGCGAAGCCCTGCTGGCCGGCGCGTCCGGCTTCGATGACATAGCCAAGCACGTCCGGGCCCTGGCCCGCATTTACGGCAAGCACCAGATGTATGATCGCTTGCACTGCACGAGCGCGGCCTTGGTCGCGGTGGGGCAGGCCATTCCGCAAGAGGAGGCCTTTTACGAGCGCACGCGGACGCCGGAGCTGCGCCCCGCTCGCACGTCGCTCGCCGAGTCGATGTGGCAGCGCTATTTGGCCAGCCCGCGCCAAGAGCGCTCGGTCGGGCAGGTGCTGGCCGCGCTGAGCACGGCCGTGGCGATGGCGCGCGCCAAGGATCCGTCCACTCTGGGCCTCGATCCCGCGCAGAGGGTGGATCTGGCCCAGGACCGTTCGTCGGTCGGCCAGATGATCAGACGGGCGTGTCGGCTGCTCGGCGTCGACTTGCCGCCGGTCTATGTCGCGCCCGGCGCCGAAGGAGAGCTCGAGCTGCGTATCGTCCTCGAAGGCCAGCAAGTCGTGCCCGCGTTCTTCATCGGCAAAGACCTGCTGGCCGGGCGCTCGCCCAAGGAGTTGGCGTTCTTCCTGGCACGCAAGCTGGTGTGCTTGCGCGCCGATCAACTTCTCCTGGCTCCGGAGGCGGTGCCCTCGCTGGGCGAGCTACGGGTGATCGTCACAGCCGCCGGCAAGCTAGTCCATCCCGAGTTCGACCTGCCCGGGGTCGACCCGGCCGCGGTGCAGAGCTGGGCAGGCTTCCTGCAGAAGACGGTGGTGCCGGCGGCCCTCTCCGCGGCCGGCCCGGCTATCGCACAGATCATGGCCGATCCGGCCAGGGTCGACCTTGCATCATGGGCCTTCGGTGCACAGCAGTGCGCTGACCGGGCGGGACTGCTATTCTGTGGTGACGTCGTCGCCGCAGTCCGAGAAATGCTGCGCTCGTCAGACAGCCCGGCTGGCGATTCCGAGGCGGCAGTCAAGGATCTGGTGCGCTTTAGCGTGAGCGCGGACTACCTGGATCTGCGCGAGCAATTAGGCCTGGCCGCGGCGCTAGCTCCCGCCGCGCCCGAGGTACGCCGAGCGCAACCCTTCCCTCGCCGGCCCCCGCCGCTGCCTAAGGCATGACCGCCGCCTGAGCTTTCCTTGCGCTTAGCGCTTCATGGCCGCGGCGCTCTAGGCTAATTTGCCCAGGTGGCTAGCACTATTCGATCGTCAGCCAACGTGAGCGTCGCGATATTGGCGTCGCGCGTGCTCGGCGTGGTCCGCGACTCTATCTTCGCGCGCATTTTCGGTGTCAGCGGTCTGACCGATGCGTATGTCGCGGCCTTTCGCATCCCCAATCTGCTCCGCGATCTGTTCGCCGAAGGCGCCTTGTCGAGCGCGTTCGTGCCTACCTTCAGCGACGCCCTCGTGAAGGGCGGGTGTGTGCGGGCCTACCGCCTCGGCAACCTCGTCCTGGGCGGGATCCTGGTAGTGACCGGCGGGCTCAGCCTGGCCGGCTTTGTCTGGGCCGATGCACTGGTTTCGCTCATCACCCGTGGCTTTGGCGGCGACGCGGCTCGGGTAGTCACGGCCGGCCAGCTCACGCGCATCATGATGCCGATCTTGGCTTTGGTGAGTGTGAGCGCGGTTTGGATGGGGATGCTAAACGCCCAGCATCGCTACAGCGCGCCCGCTTACGCCCCGGCCGCGTTTAATCTCACCAGCATAGCGTGCGGCGTGATCCTGCTTCAGCTCCGCACGACGCAGCATACTGGTATGATCGTGTGGAGCGCGGGAACGGCGGCCGCCGGCCTTCTGCAAGCGTTGGTGCAACTGCCAAGTTTGTACCGGCTGGGCTACCGCGTGCGCCCCGCGCTGCGTGGTCTCTTGCGTGATCCAGAGGTTCGTCGCATCGTTCGCCTGATGGGGCCGGCTACCCTGGGGCTGGCGGCCATACAGATCAACGTGTTCGTGAATACCCAGTACGCCGCGGCCCTGGGCAGCGGACCTTTGACCTATCTGCAAAACGCCTTTCGCCTGTTCTATCTGCCCGTGGGCTTGTTCGGCGTGGCCCTGGCTACGGTGACCACGGCGCGGGCCTCCAACGAGGCCGCGCGCGGTGATAGCAGCGCCATGGTCGAGCGGGTTTCCGATGGGGTGCGTGGGGTTTGGCTCTTGGCCCTGCCCTCGGCGGTCGGGCTAGTGGTGCTGGCCAGGCCGGTGGTGGAGCTGCTCTTTCAGGGCGGGCGGTTCCTGCCCATCCACACCGCTGCCACCGTGCCGATCGTACAAGCGTACATGATCGGGGTGTTACCCTATAGCCTGGTCAAGGTCTTCGCCCCGGCCTTCTTTGCCGTGGATCGACCCCGGGTGCCGATGATGGCATCGCTGGCCTCGGTGCTCGCCAATCTGGCCTTCAACGGATTAACCTATCGCAGCTTGGGCGCTCCGGGACTGGCCCTCGGTACTACGGTAGCCGCGCTGGTTAACCTGGCCATTTTGCGGACCTGGTTTCGCCGCATGATGGGCGGGAAGGCACGCACACGGCGGCGGGGCGAGCTGGCATGGCTGGCCCTGGCCAATGTCGTTCTGGGCTGGGTGGCTTGGCTGGCCTGGCGAGCGGTATCACGCATGCTTGTTATCCTGCCCTCCTTGGTGCGGCCGCACGGCCTGTTGCGTGTGGCGCATGGGCTTGGCCTGCTCGCGACCATCGCGGTGGCATTCCTGACCTACGTGGGCTGCCTCGCCCTCTTTCGTGTGCGCGGCGCCGAAGAGCTGTGGTCGCTCCCGCGCAAATTGGCGGGTCGCTTGCGAAGGTGAGCAGTGGCTAAGGCGTTGCTCAGCTGGCGGGGCCGGGACGGCGCAGGCCGAGGAGGCGGGGCAGCTCGGTGAGCGCTTCGTCGGGCGAGGGGCTGCGACGGTCGCGGACGAGAAGCGCCTCCAGGTCTTCGTCGACTTTGCAGGCTAGCGCGCGGGCTCGATCTACCGCATCCCTGACCCCTTGATCGTCGATCCAACCAGCTAGATTGCCCGCCCAATCCGGCTGTCCATCCTCGGCGGGAGATCCCGCGGGTCCTGCCGATCCTGCGGATCCCGAAAATCTTGGCGCCGCGTCGCCCCTGCTGCGGTCCATCACCGCCACCGGCGGTGTAAAGCGTGGAGGCAGATGCTTGCATTCGAGCAACCTCTCGAGCATCGGCCGCGATCCGGGGTCCAGCGCGAGAAATTGCACGCCCATCCCGTGCGCGCGATGAGGTTCGACCGGGTTGCGCTCGCGCACCCAGGTGACCTTGCCGGTGCCAGCCAGGAGCGGGGGACCCTGCAAGATGGCGACCTCGAAGGCGACGACAGTGCCTACCGGGTGAGGCGAGCGGCTGGCCAGAAATATTCCTCCCCGTGTCACGTTAGGCGCGAAACGCTGCACGAAGGTCGCCTCGTCCATGTAACGAAGCTGCACGCGAACCATTGGCGTATCTGGCATCAGCAGGCGAGTATCGAATGCAGGTCAGCCCAGGTCAATGCGGAAGAGGCGCAAGGCATTGGCGGTGGTGAGCTCAGCCGCATTGCTGGCGCTTATTCCGCGCACCTGCGCCAGGGTATCGAGCGTGCGAGTAATGAAGGCGGGCTCGTTGCGCTGACCGCGATGGGGTACCGGGGCCAGAAAGGGTGCGTCGGTTTCGACCAGGATGCGCTCGGGCGGGGTGTAGGCCGCCGCCTGGCGCAGGTCATCGGCTTTCTTGAAGGTGAGCACGCCGGAGAAGGAGAGGAAGAGCCCGAGGTCGAGGTAGCGGCGCGCCTCTGCGACACCGCCGGAGAAGCAGTGAATCACGCCACCAGCGTCGGGGAGCTCGCCGGCACGTAGCACAGCCGCCGCGTCGTCGTGTGCCTCGCGCACGTGGCATATGAGCGGCCGCGCGACGGCTCGGGCCAGGATCACGAAGCGCTCGAAGACTTCTCGCTGCACCGCGCGGGGTGAGTGGTCGTAGAAGTAGTCTAGGCCAGTTTCGCCGATACCGACTACTCGCGGCGTCTGGGCCAAGGCCGTGAAGGCCCGCCAGGTCTCTGGTGTCACCTTGGCGGCATCGTGGGGATGGATGCCGATTGCGGCAAAGATGTCGGGCTCCTGTTGGGACAGGGCAACCGCTCGCTCTGCGGTGGCAAGGTCACTCCCCGACCCGACGCAGATCATGGCCACGATGCCACTTTGCCGCGCATTGTGCAGGACGTCGGGGAGCCCGCCACGAAAATCGGGGAAATCCAGGTGGCAGTGCGAGTCGACGATACGTGGCATGGCGCGACCAAGCTAGCGCGAAATGCGCCACATGCCACCCATCGCCCGGCATGGCTACTCTATGTCTATGCGCTTGGGGACCTTGTGCGGCGCTAGCTGGCGCGCACAATGGTCGAGCATGGCACTTTGCGTCCAACGCCCGCTCGGCGTGACTCTCACGACAATCTGGCTCGAGCCGCTGTCGTCGTACTCGACGTGGGCCTGAGCAGCTTTGACATCGGCCAACGCCTCGATGCAACTTTCGATCTCGCCCAGGGCCACGCGATGGCGGTCTATGCGCACGATGTCATCTTCGCGATGAGTGAGGACCAGGCGTTGGTCGGGACGGAGGTAGCCGACGTCCCCGGTGCGTAGCCAGCCGTCACTCGCCGAGCGTCCGACCGGGACGATTTCCGCTCGAGTGGGCAGAGGGGGCAGAAAAGTGGTGGCAACGCCCGCGCCGCGCACCCAGATCGGGCCAGCGCCTCCGCCTGCCTGATCATCACTCGCCACTCTGATCTCGACCCCAGGTAAGGCCTTGCCCACGCTTTCCGGGTGTTGTCCCGCCATATCGAGGGTCACCGGGCCGCTCTCGCAGCTGTGGTAGCACGACAAGACGGGCACCGAGAAGCGCTGGCGAAAAGCGGCGGCAAGGGCACTGGGAAGGGGTACGCCGCTGCACACGAGGTGGGTGGTGGGGTGCAAGGGTTTGGCGCTACTCGACCGGGCGAGGAGAGCGCAGTCGCGGGCCGTGGTCGCGCACAGGTCGATGCGTTGGTCGAGCAGCACCTTGGCCATGCGCGGTCCTGCGGTGCTGTCATCGAGGTATAGCGTCGCACCCACCGAAAGGGCCGCTACCAGGCCGAAATCGAAGCCTTGGCTGTCGAAAAGCGGGGCGGCGCACAAGACATTCGACTGGCCACTCGTGCCGAAAGCCTTGCTCAGGGTAGCGGCGATACCGCCCAGCTGGCCGGCCCCGCGCACTACTGCCTTGGGATCCCCGCCGGAGTCCAGGGTGAAGAGCACCACTTCGGGTCTGGTCGCGCCAGTCAAGGTTGGGCGTGACCAAGGGTATAGCGTGCAGGACAGGAGGGTTCCCGAAACACGATGGCGGCTCTCGGGGGTCACGCGTGGCACGTGGACGTGGACTTGGCGTGCCATGCGCAGCGTCCCTGCCGGGGCCGCCAGCGGGTCGATCGCGTTCGGCCTGGTCACGATCGCGCGCAGGGGGGCAGATTCCACCGTCATATCCAGGTCGCGCCCGCCCGTGGTGGGATCGATGGGTACGATAACCGCCTCGAGCTTGGACAAGGCCAGGGCGAGCACGACCAACTCGGGATCGTTGCCGAGCATGAGCCCGACCCAGTCATCCGCGACTATGCCCATGGCGGCCAGCTCCCGAGCGCGTCGCTCCACTCGGTGAAGCAGCCCGCGCCACGAAAGATAAGTGTCGTGGTAGATAATGGCATGTCCAGAGCCACCAGAGCCAGCTCGGTCTCTCACGGCGTTTGCCAGCCATTCGAAGAGCAGCGACATCGAATCCTCAACCCAGCAGTTGCCGATTGTAGCAGTCCGGAGGAGCGGCAGGCGTGGCAAAGCGCAGGTGGCGCTGCTGGCGCGGTCGCCCGGCTACCGCAGGTGGCGAATGTGGTGCATGTTGGGCACGTGGCGAATGCAGCGAATGCGTCGAATGCGCGAATGCGCGCGAATGTAGGGTGATGTGTCAGGTTTGGCTATATCTTTACCGCGCAGCATTCCTGCCCTAACCTGGTCATAGCCTTGGCTCGCAACCCACCGAAGCGCGATGACAGCACGCCTGACCTGGAACGCATCCGGGCGAAGACTGTCGTCACCAGTATCAACCGGATCACCGAGCATGCCCCGACCAAGGAGGCATGCCTGGTGGTGATCTATGGGCCGGAGCTGGGGCGCAAATACAGTTTGGAGGCGCCTTCGCTCACCTTAGGGCGCTCGAACAAATGCGACATTCAGATCGATCAAGAGTCGGTGTCGCGCGCCCACTCCAAGGTCGTGAACGCCGGCCGCTCGGTGCGCATTCGCGATCTGGGCTCGACCAACGGCACCTACGTGAACGACGAGCTAGTCGAAGAGTGCACGCTCTCCGACGGAGACCTCATCAAGATCGGGCGCACGATCTTCAAGTTCCTCTCGGGTGGCAATATCGAGCGTGCTTACCACGAGGAGATCTACCGCTTGACCACGGTGGACGGCCTCACGCAAGTCTTCAACAAGCGCCACTTTTCCGAAGCCCTGGCGCGCGAGGTCGCCCGCGCTACGCGTTATCGGCGCGAGCTGTCCCTGGTGATGTTCGACCTCGACCACTTCAAGCAGGTCAACGACACGCACGGCCATCTGGCGGGAGATGCCGTGCTGAAGACGTTGGCGCTCACCATAAAGGCCAGGATCCGCAGCGAGGACATATTCGCTCGTTACGGCGGGGAGGAGTTCTCCATCATCCTGCCCGAGATTGATCTGCATAACGCCCAGCAGTTCGCGGAAAAGATTCGCCGCATCGTCGAAAGCACCGAGTTTCGCTTCGAGGGAACGTTGATTCCCGTGACCATATCCATGGGGGTGGCGACGCTGGATGCCGCGGATCCGACGGCGGCTGCGCTCATCAAGCGCGCGGACGAGCACTTATACGAGGCCAAGGGCGCCGGACGCAATTGCGTCCGGGCCTGAGCAGGGAGTGCGGTCTACTGCGGCTTACTGCTGGGTAGAGACGGCGCCCCGATCTTATGGTATTCCGCTGCTAGGATGAAGAGCGCGCGCCCAGATCGAGAGCCCTCGCCGGCCAGGCCGGCGGCGGATGCCGCGGAATTGTCGGACGAGGTCCTGGTGGCGCGGGCGCGCGGCAAGGACGAGGCGGCGTTCGAAGAGCTGGTCAGCCGCTACGAGGACAAGCTCTATCGACTGGCGATGCGTTTCGTGCGTAATGAGACCGACGCGCAGGAGATCCTGCAAGACGCTTTCCTCTCCGCCTGGCGGAACCTCCCCACCTTCGAGGGCAGGGCGCAGTTCGGGAGCTGGATGTACCGGGTGACGGTCAACGCCGCTCTCATGCTCCTGCGCAGCCGCAACCGCCACCCCGAGGTCACGGTGGATGACGTGGAGCCAGCATCACTCAACCAGGCCGTAATGGAGAGCGGCCAGATGCGGTCCAACGCCGACTGGTCGCAGCGGCCGGATGACCAACTGCAGTCGGATGAGCTGCGCCAGCATATTGCAGTCTCCGTAGACGCACTGCCCGAAGGCCTGCGCACCGTGTTCCTACTGCGCGACGTGGACGAGCTGTCGACCGAAGACACGGCCGAGCTCTTGGGCCTTTCGATTCCCGCCGTCAAGACCAGGCTGCATCGCGCCCGGTTGGCTCTGCGGGAAGCCATCGGGCGTTACTTCGCCAAGTAGCCCTGCTCGCGCCCTGCTCGGCGAGAGCACGCTTTGGCCAGCCTCCGGTATAATCGGGACCATGCCCGTCCGGCGGTCTCGCCTGGGTGGCCGCCGTTCCGTGGTGGTCGCCGTGTTTATTGGCGCGCAGATACCCATGGCGCTCTGCTTGGCGCATTGGGCTAATGGCGCCGAGCCCCAAGGTTTGCCCTCTTCCACCCCGGTTGAGCGGGCCTATGCGCGACTCGGGCGCGATGCTGCACGGCCCGAGGGAGTCGCTGCCTTGGCCCAGCTTCTCCGCCGGGCGGATACCGTTCCGCCCCAACGCATGCTGGCGCTCTTGCGCGGCTTCGTCGACGGCCCGCTGGCCAAGCGTGCCGATCCGCTGTTGCTCGCCCAAGCCGCCTTCGCTCTCTCGCTCGAGGAGGATCGGCAGGGCGAGCCCGCGCGGGCCGAGGCGCGGCGCCAGCGGCTGGGGCTGGTCGGCGAGGCTTGGGTGGTGGGGCCTTTCGACGGGCAGGGGCGTGGTGCTCTCGACCGGGTGTTCCCGGTAGAGGCCGTGCTGCCCACTATCGTAGCTACTCCGGAGCACAGCTACCCTGGCAAAGATCGCCTGGTGGCGTGGCGGAAGCTACCTGCGCCGGCCTTTGCCCAAGGCGCTCTGTTCCTGGATGGGATCTTGCGCCCGGATAGCGATGCCGTCGCATACGTGCTGGTCAACCTGCGCAGCGACCGGGATCGAGGAGCGGCCTTGCGCATCGGCAGCCCCGGACCAGTCAAGGTCTGGCTGGGCGGGACTCGGGTGTTCGCCCGCGACACCGTCCGGCCGCCCGCGCTCGATCAGGATGCGGTTGGCATATCGCTGCGCCGGGGAGACAACCAGCTTCTGCTCAAGACGGTGGTCACCCGTGGGTCCTGGCGCCTATTTTTGCGCATCACCGATAGCGATGGCCGGCCACTCACCGGCGTGATCGCGAGCGACTTGCCCGCCCATGCCGCGGCCGGGCCGCCGCGGACGGCGGGGTCAAGGCCGGTGCGCGAGCTGGGCCAGATCCTGCGGGGGCGAACCCGAGGCCGCGGCGCAGCCGTCGCGCAGTCCTGGCTCGACTATGCTCGTTTCCTTGCTCTGGTCTCGCCGGCTGACGAGGAGCTGCGTGCGGCCGAGGATGCGGCCAAGCACGCGGTAGCTCTGGCGGGCGAGCAGAACCAAGAGGTCGGGGTAGCAGCGCTCCTGCTCCTGGGTGAGGTCGCGCGCGAGGACGACGCGCGCCGCGCGGCCTTGGAGCGGGCACTGGTCCATATCCTCGAGGCCGGGGCGAGAGCCGAGGTGCTGGCCGACATAGGCGAAATGTGGCACCGGCAACGTCGTGATCATGATGCGGTACTGCGTTGGCAAGAGGCGGTGGCCACCGATCCCGCTTGCCTGCCCGCGCAATTGGCGCTTGCTCGTGAGGAGCAGCAGGCGGGCCTGCTCGGGGCGGCCTTCGCGCGGCTACAGGGCTTGCCCAAGGAGGCGCGGGAGCTGCCTGCGGTGGAGAGCGCCTTGGCCGACGTGCTCTTGGGGTTAGGGCGCCGAGCCGATGCCGAGGTCCTCTACCAGTCGCTCTACCAAGCTCGTCGTACCGATACCACGGTCCTGCGCGACCTGGCGGCGAGCATGCGCGCCCGCGGCGAGGTGCGGGCGGCGGCCGCTCTGTACCAAGAGGCGGCCCGCTGGCGACCCGACCTGACCGGTCTGGTCATCGACCAGGCCGACATGCTGGAGGCGGCGGGCGAGGTCGACGCCGCCCGGGCGGCCTTGCAGGCGGCCATGGCGCGCCTTCCCGACGACGCCAGTCTGTACGAGGAGCTGGGTCGGCTGGCGGCCCGCGCTGGGCGAGCCCAGGAAGCGGTCACCAATATGCGGCGCTCGCTCGATCTGCGCCCGCAAAATCCGAGTCTGCAGCGCTATATGGAGGTTCTGCAGGCGCAGGTGGCCAGGGAAAAGGATGGGCGCAGCATCGACGAGCTAGCGGCGGCTCATGCGGCCGATGCCGAGGCGCTGGCGCGCGAGGTGTTGTTAGGCACCACGCCGGCGAGTGACGCTGCTCCTGCCGAGGTGCTCCTGGAACGCACGGTGGTGCGTGTGCATGGCAATGGCCTGGCGGAGCGCTTCGTGGATCGGGTGGTGCACCTGCGTACCGAGCGCGCGGCCAGCGATAATCAAGAAGTGTGGATCCGCTACGAGCCGGGTCGCCAGGAAGTCGAGGTGCGCAAGGCCAGGGTGCTGCGCAAGGGCAGCAAGGGCGGGCTGGAAGTTTCCGAGGCCACTTACCGGGACGAGCGGGATCTGTCCGAGCCTTGGTACGGCCTCTATTACGACTCGCGCGCCGAGGTCGTGGTGTTCGAGAGCTTGCGCGCGGGCGACATCGTGGAAATCCAATACTCGCTCGCCGACGTAGCCTACGGTAACGAGGTGGCTGACTACTTCGGCGATTTCGAGCTCATTGCCGATGCGCTGCCGACTCGGCGTTGGGACTACACCTTGATCGCGCCCTCCCAGCGCCTCTTCTACTTTAACCCGCAGTCATCGCCCATAGTGCGTACCCAGGTGGAGACGGTAGGAGGCGAGAAGGTGTATCGCTTTTCCGCCGAGCACGTGGCGCGGGTGGAGAGCGAGCCCGCCATGCCCGGCATGGCCGAGATCGCCCCCTACCTGCACGTCAGCACCTATCGTAGCTGGGACCAAGTTGGGCGTTGGTACTACAGTGTCATCGCCGACCAGATGCAAGACGACGGCAGCTTGAAGGCCGCGGCGCTGGAGGCAACTCGAGGTCTTGGCTCCACCCTCGACAAGGTCAAAGCCGTTCATCGCTTGGTGGTCGAGGGCACGCGCTACATCGGGCTGGAGTTTGGCATCCACGGCTACAAGCCCTACCGGGCGACGCAGGTGCTCAGACGGGGCTTCGGCGATTGCAAAGACAAGGCGACGCTGCTGGTGGCCTTACTGCGCACTCTGGGCATCGAGGGCGAGGTTGTCCTGTTGCGCACCCGCCGGGACGGACGAGTAAGTGACCAGCCTGCTTCCCTGGCGGTATTCGACCATGCGATTGCCTACGTGCCGGAGCTCGACCTCTACCTCGACGGCACGGCGGAATTTTCTGGTCTGGCCGAGTTGCCCGCGGAGGACCAGGACACCATGGCCTTGCGCGTGTCCGCCCGGGGCGCCGTCCTGGTGCGCACGCCCCTCTTGCCGGCCGCCAGCAACGAGGCCCATCGCACCTGGAACGTGGACCTGCACCGTGATGGCTCGGCCCGGATAGTCGAGGATCTCACCATCAGCGGCCAGGCCGCGCATGAATGGCGTGAGCACTATCAGACCGGCGGTGAGCGGCGCGAACGCTATGCCAAGGTCTGGAACGGTCGCTATGCCGGTTCAGTGCTCGACGAAGTCGATATGAAGCTCTTCGACCGCAATCGTCCGGTGGCGGTGCACGCCCTGGTGAGGGTTCCCCTGCTCGGCGAACGCCACACCACCGCTCAGATGGATCTCCCCTTGAGCTCGCGCGAGGCCGATTTCACCAGCACCTACGCCCGCCTCGGCCATCGCCAGTGGCCGCTCGTCCTCGGTTATCCCTGGCGACATGAGGAAGAGGTGCGCTACCGTCTGCCCGAGGGTGCTCGCATCGTGCGCAGCCCGGCTGCCCGCACCATCGCCAGCCGGTTCGGAGAATTCACCCTGAGCGTGGACGAGTCGCAGCAGGGCGCGGTCGGGGTGAGGAGCGCCCTGGTGGTCGAAAAGAGTCGGATCGAGCCGGCGGAGTATCCAGCTTTTCGGGCCTTCTTGCGCGAAACCGATGCGCTCCTGGCTGACCACCTGATCGTGGAAGTGAAGGGAGCACCATGACTTGCACGGGGCGGGGCGGCCGTGCGGCGCTTGCGGTATGGGCCTGGCTGATGTGCGCCGCGGGCGCAGGTTGCGCGAGTGGGTGGGTGGGGCGGGCGGGCCATCTGCCCGCGACCGCGCCTGCTCCCCCCGATGAGAGCACTCGCGCCTGGCTGGCCCTGCGCGGGGGACAAGCGGCCGAGGCAGAGCAGGGCTTTGCCCGCGCCCTGCTGGCCGAGCCGCGCGATGCGCGGGCGCTGTTCGGCGCCGCGAGCCTGGCCTACGAGCGGGGTGATGGCGAACGGGCCTGGCAAAGCTCCCTCGCCTTGCTCGAGTTGGCCGCCCGGGAGGCTGACCCGCTGGCGCACCAGCTGGCAGCCGCCACCCTGGCCCGCATCGCGCGGGTGCTCACCGAGCTGCCCGATCGCCGTGCGGCCGAAGACCGCCTGCTCGCCCTCGATGGTAGTAGGCTGTCCTGGCAAGCGCATTATGCCCTGGCTCTGGTCGTCTTCGACATCGCACGCCGGCGGGGCGACTCGGCCCTGCTCGGTAGGGCCATGGCCGACGCGGGTTGCGTTTCCGGCGCAACCCTGGTCGGTCGGAGCGGCCGGCTGCCCTTTCTCGACCTGGACGCTGAGGGCTACCTGCCCGAGCCGGAGCCTCGCTCTCTGCTGCGCGCTGGCTGCCAGCTCCAGCTCAACCTTCCCGATGCGCTCCCTGGGGTCAAAGTGCTGCAGGCCAACGTCGAGCTGCCCGGCGGTCGTTACGCCGTCGTGCTCGATTTTGCGGGGCCGGCGCGTTTGCGCGTCGACGGAGGCCCCTGGCAGGCGCACGGCGGCTCGCTGAGCAGCTACGGTGCGCGTTGGTCGGCGACCGTCGTGCAATTGGCTGGACGTGAGCATCACATCGAGCTGCGCATCGGCAGCTACGGCCAGGGCGTCGACCTGGCTTTGCTCGTGATGCCGGTGCTGGACACTCCGCCGGACAGCGTATCCGCGAGCAGTGCGAACCCGAACGCGGCCGCCGCGCGCTCTTTGCTACTGACCTACGCGTCGGCGCTGGAGGCCAATCTCGTGGGTGATACCGACCGCCTGCTCACCCAGATCGACAAGCTCGACGGGGAGGGCAATTTTGCCCTCGGGCTAGCCGCGGCCGCTCGTCTGGCGCAGTCCGACGCTACCCGACCGGCCGACATCATGCGCGACAAGGCGCGCGAGCTCTTCGGCCGTGCCCTGGCGATTGACCCGGGTATGGCACGTGCCTGGCTCGACCTGGCCGGCTTGGAGATGCAGAAAAGTCGCCCCCGCGATGCGGCCGCGGCGGCCCGCCATGCGCTGGCAGTGGCACCCGCCTGGTGGCCCGGCCACCTCGCTCTGGCGACGGCCTTGCGCGCCCAGGGCTTCGAGCGACCCGCGGACGACGAGATCGACGCGGGGATGAAGCTCCTCGACGAGGGCAAAGGCGGGTGCTCGCTCATCGCCCAAGCGCTCGACCGCGCCGAGGAGCGCGACCACGAGACCAGAGCAGCCTATCTGGTCGATCTTCTCTCGCGCTGCGATGCGCAAAGCGACGCGCCGCGATTGTGGCTGAGCAAGCACGGCGACCTGCCGGGTGTGAAGGCGTGGCTCGAGCAAGCCATGCCCCTCAGCAGCGACCCCGTGTGGCTACGCTCGGAGCGGGCCGAGGTGGCGCTTGCCCTGGGTAGCACGGCGGCGGCTAGCGCGGAGCTCGCCGATTTGGCGCGCCTGGCTCCGCGCGACGTCAATCTGCGGATTCGCCTGGCCGATGTGGAGCTGGCCGAAGGCGGGGCTGACCGGGCCCGCACGGTGCTGGCCCAGGCTCTCGCGCTCTATCCCGGCCGGCAGGAGGTGCGCCAAGCCGCCCGCCTGGTCGGGCTAGCGCTGCCGCTCGACGAATATCGGGTGGACGGGCGCAGTGTCATACGCGACTACCTGGCGTCGGGGCGCCACTATCCCGCTCCCGCGGTGGTCGTGCTCGATCGGGCGGTGGAGAAGGCTCTGCCCGATGGTGCCGGCATAGTGCTCACCCATTCCATCACCCAGGTGCTCAGCAAGGACGCCATCGAGCACGTGGGCGAGGTGACGGTACCTGAGGGCGCCGAGATCCTGGCCTTGCGCACTCACAAGGCCGACGGGACCGTGCGCGAGGCCGAAGAGATCGCCGGCAAAGGGGCGATTTCCGCTCCCAATCTGGCGGTCGGCGACTTTGTCGAGGTCGAGACCCTGGAATTCAAGGAAGCACGCGCCGCCGTGGCGCCCGGCTTCGTGGCTGAGCGCTTCTACTTTCAGTCGTTCGACGCGCCTTTGGACCGCAGCGAGTACGTGCTGATCGCGCCGGCCGGGGCCGAGCTCAAGATCAACACCCGCGGGCAAGCGCCGCCGCCGGTGACCAGTCGGGCGCACGACGGGACGCAGGTGCTGACCTTCAGCGCACGTGGGGTGGCGCAGGCCTTTGCCGAGCGCTCGGCGGTGCCCGCCCAGGAATGGATCCCGTCGGTGAAAGTGTCGAGTGGATTGTCGGTGCTCGCCTGGTCGCGCTTCATCGCCGATGGCTTCGTACGCGCGGGGCGTGGCTCGCCCGAAGTGGACAAGATCGCGGCGCTCATTGCCCGGCAAGCCGGCGGCCATGCCGGCCATCTCGCCGCAGACATCGTGTCCTGGGTGGGCGAGCACATCGAGCCCGAGGACGACTTCGCCGAAAGCGCCACGGCCACCCTGGCGCGGGGGCGCGGAAACCGGGCGGCCTTGTTGCTCGCGCTCGCGCGCAGCTTGGGGGTACGGGCTGATCTGCTCCTGGCGCGCTCGCTCTTGGCGGCACCAGCCGAGGCGCCGGTCGGGCCGGATGACCTGGACGACTTTCGCGAGGCGCTGGTAAGCTTTGCCGGACCGGGTGGCGACCTTTTCGTGGATCCCCAGCTACGGCGGGCGCCCTTGGGCTACTTGCCGCCCTACCTCGATGGCACGCGCGCCCTGGTAGCTGGCTCGGCCCAGCTCGCGACTTTGCGCTCACAGGTGCGCGACAGCCGCAAAGTCGAGCTACGCGCGGAGTTGCAAAGCGACGGTAGCGCGCAGGTTGCGGTGGTCGAGAAAGTCACGGGCTGGCCGGTGGTGGAATGGAACGAGCTACTCGACGTGACCGGGCAAGACCAGGCGACGCTACGGCGCGAATTCGAGCAGCGCTGGCTGGGGCAGCAGTTCCCCGGGGCGCAGCTCGATACCCTGTCAGTGAAGGCTGACCGGGAGAGCACCCGGGTCGAATACACCTTTCGCCTGGCCGGCATGGCCACGCCCCGGGGACCACTATTGGTGCTGCGGCCCTCGTTCTTTCAGAGTCAGCCCGGCCGACGCTTCGGCAGCGAGCCCGAGCGCAAGACCGCGCTCATGCTCGGCTTCGACGTGCCCGTGGAGCTGCAGGCCGATATCACTCTGCCTCCAGGGGCCAAGGTCGTGGAGCTAGGACGCGGCAGCGAAGTCAAGATCGGCGACGCCGTCTTTGTCGAGGAGCGGTCCAGCTCGGAGCTGCCGGACGGGCGAACCAAGCTGAGCCTGATGCGGAAGTCGTGTCTGCCCTTGATGCGGATAGCTCCGCAGCGCTACTCCGATGTGGCGGCTCAGCTGCGCGCGGTGGACTCGGTCGAGCAGGGCGAGATGCGGATCGCGCTAGCCGGCGACTGATCTGTTCCTCTCTGTTCCTCGCTACTCCCCGCTACCCCTCGCTACTCCTCGGCCATTCTTCGGCTATTCGTCTTCCTCCGCCGCCATCTTTGACTCGGCCACCACCTTTTCCATCAGGTTGGCCGGCAGCTCGTCGTAGTGAGAAAACTCGATCGAGAAAGAACCGCGCCCGCCGGTAATGGAGCGCAAGTCCGAGGCGTACTTGAGCGTCTCGGCCATGGGCACGCTAGCGCGGATGATCTCTCCTTTGCTCGTGGAATCCATGCCTTCGACGCGACCGCGCCGGTGGTTGAGATCGCCGATGACGTCGCCCATCGCTTCGCTCGGGCAGTGGACCTGGATCTTCATGATGGGCTCGAGCAGACATGGCTTGGCTTGCCGGAAAGCGGCCTGGAAGCCCTTGGAGGCCGCGATCTCGAACGAGCGCGAGTCCGAATCGACGTCGTGGTACTTGCCGTCGAACAGACGCACCTTCACGTCGGCCACGGGATAACCGGCGATTACCCCCTTGGTCATGCGATTGCGCATGCCCTTCTCGATCGCGGGGATGAACTGCCTCGGCACGGCGCCGCCCACGATGTCGTCGACGAACTCGAAGCCGCCGCCGTGAGGCAAGGGCTCCATGTCGATGTAGATCACGCCGAACTGGCCGCGGCCGCCGGTCTGCTTCTTGTGCTTGCCCTCGATGTTGGCGGCCTTGCCCCTGATAGTCTCGAGATAGGGCACCTTGGGGGCCAGGAGCTCGACCTCGACGCCCTGTCGTTTCAGGCGGTCGACGATGACCTCCACGTGCACCTGCCCGGTTCCGCCGAGCAGTATCGCCTTGGAGCTCGGATCGTGGCTGACCTTCACCGCGATATCCGCGTCGATGATCTCGTTGAGCTTCACGGCGAGCTTGTCTTCGTCCCCTTTGCTCTTGGGATGCAGTGCGTAGGTTATGAGGGGTGCGGGGATGGTGGGGCGGGGCAGGGCGAAGGGTGCTCTCTCGTCGGCCAAGGTATCACCGGTCTTGGTCACCTTCAGCTTGGCCACGGCCACGATGTCGCCGGAAAAAGCCTCGGCGACTGCCTCGCGCAGCTTGCCCTGCAAAGCATAGAGCTGGCCGAAGCGTTCCTTGGCGTCGTGATTCACTGACAACAGCGTGGTGTCACCTTGCAGCTTGCCCGACAGCACGCGCAAGATGGAAAGCCGGCCAATGTCCGACGATGCCGTCTTCCACGCGTAGGCTGCCACTGGCGCGTTGCTATCCGGGGCGCGCTCGACCTCGACATTGCCTTGCTTGCCTCGCCAGGCTGGGCGATCGAGGGGTGAGGGCAACGCATCGACCACGAAGTCGAGCAAGGTCTGAATGCCCAGGCAGAGTCCGCCCGAGGCGGCCAGCACCGGGACGATGGCGCGGTTGCGGATACCCGCCGCGAGCCCCTTGCGCCCGTCATCGTCGCTCAGGGTGCCCGACTCGAGGTACTTCTCCAGGAGAGCGTCGTCGGTGGAGGCGATGGCCTCGTACAGAGCCTCGCGCGCTTTCTGGGCGGCCTCGGCCATGTCGGGTGGTATCGCGCCCACGGCAACGTCACGGCCTTCGTTGCTGAAGCGGTAGGCCTTCATGGTCATGATGTCGACCACGCCTTCCAGCGCGGTCTGGCTGCCAATCGGAAGCTGCACCGCCACGGCTTTGCTGGTCAGGTTCTTGCGAATATTGTCCAGTGCCGTGTCGAAAGCCGAGTTCTCGCGGTCGAGACGCGATATGACAATGCAGCGGGGCAGGCCGGCCTCGTCGGCCATTTCCCAGGTCATCTCCGTGTACACCTGCACGCCTTCGTTGGCCGATACGACGAGGACGGCGGCGTCGGCGACATCGAGAGCGATGCGGGTTTCGACCAGAAAGCTGCCGTTGCCCGACGTGTCGATAATGTTGATCTTGTTCTTCCTCCATTCCACGTGACCGACCGCGGCCGAGATGCTGGTCTTCCTTTTCTGCTCTTCGGGCTCGAAGTCGAAGGTGGAGGTATCGTCGTCGACTCGCCCGAGCCGCGGGTTGGTCTTGGCGCAGAAGAGGATCGCTTCGGCCAAGGTGGTCTTCCCCGCGCCACCATGGCCGATGAGCGCAATGTTCCGGATCTCGTTAGCCGCGTAGCTCTTCATGGTCACCTTCCTTGGTCACCTTTCTTGATGGTGTGCATCACGGGCCCACGACCTCCGCGCCCACAGTCCGATGTGACACTTCTAAAACACCTGCGTGGCGAAGTCGAGGGCAGCGAGAAGCCGGCGCACCTGGCTGCCACAGGTTACGGCGGCTGCAGACCCCGAGTTACAGGCTACAGCGGGCGCAAGCGGCTAGAGAGACACCGGCGCCTGCACCGACCGCTGGTAGAGCCAATGGAGGCCGGCCTAGGGTGGCATTCCCAGGGCGGGCTGCCACCTCTTATACGGGGGCCGGGCTGCCACCCCTTATACGGTTCGTGAGAAGACCTATACGGTTCGTGAGAAGACCGGCTCTTTCGCGGCAAGCTTGGGCTCTAGGTGGCTGTCGAAGCACATGGCCAAATTGCGCACGAAAACCTGGCCGAGGCCTATAGCACGCACGCCCAACCCATCGATCTGGCACATCTGGTCAGCCACGAAAGGGGCCAGTTTGGCCAAAGAGTCGCGCAGGTAGTCGTCGAACACCACGGCGTGCTTGGCCTCGACCGCCTTACGGTCGACCACGAAGTTGCACATCAGGCTGTGGATGATGTCGCGGCGGATTTCGTCGTCACGGGTGCGCTGATAGCCGCGCGCCACGGGCAGACCGCCCTGGTCGAGGATGCGGTAGTAGTGCACGAGCTTCTTTTCCACCTGCACCAGCGCCCCGCGCACATCCCCGATAGCGGAGACGCCAAAGCCGATGAGGTCATCTCCCGCTCGCACGGTGTAACCCATGAAGTTGCGTTGCAAGCGGCCAGTGCGCTGAGCTGTTGCCAGCTCGTCGCCGGGCAATGCGAAGTGGTCCATGCCAATGGCCTGGTAGCCGGCGTCGAGGAAGCCTTCACGCGCCAGGGCGAGCAGGGCGAATTTGTGATCACGGGCGGGCAAGTCGGCCCGCGCGATCCGCTTCTGGTGCCCGCGCTGAGTGGGCAGGTAGGCAAAAGAATACACTGCCACCCGGTCGGGCCGCAGGGCAACGGCCTGGGTCACCGTCTTGGCAAAGCTCGTGGGGGTTTGGCCGGGCAGGCCATAGATGAGGTCGAGGTTGATCCCGGTAAAACCGTGCTTGCGCGCACATTCGATCAGGGCCTGGGTGGTGTCCACCGGCTGCGTGCGCCCTATGGCCGCCTGAACCTGGCGGTCGAAGTCCTGCACCCCCAGGGAGATGCGCGAGAAGCCGAGCTCGGCCAGGGCAGCGATATGCTCGCCGCTCGTAACGCGCGGGTCCACCTCGATGGCCATCTCAGCGTGCGGCATTAAGTTAAAGTAACGCTTGAAGCTTCCTACCAAACGCCTAAGCTCCTCGGGCAGAAGATAGGTGGGCGTGCCCCCGCCGAGGTGGTACTGCGCCACCCGCCTGCGGTTGGGTAGCAGGGTCGCGACGCGCTCCATCTCGAGCTCGAGATGGTCAAGATAGCTCGCTACCACGTCTCGTTGTCGCGTAGCGTAGGTGTGGCAGGCGCAGAACCAGCAGCGCTCGACGCAGAACGGAATATGCGTGTACACCGAGAGCGGCGCTCCGCCAAGCCGGTCGGCTTCGGACAGGGCTCGGCGGTAGTCAGCTTCGGTGTACCCCGCGTGGAAGTCCACCGCCGTGGGATAGGAAGTGTAGCGCGGTCCGACGGCATCGTAGCGGGCGAGCAGATCGGCAGGGACGGCTTGCCTCATTCAGCCTCTCTCGACCACGACCAGCACCTCTTCGGCGACGAGGTCGTCGTCTGTCCGCAGCTCGCGGGGAATACCATCGACCAAAACGTGACCGGACACGATCAGTGCTCCACTCGAAGAAGCCCAGTCTAGCAGGTCACGTAGGGTGAGAAGGTGTATGTTGGCCGATTCGTACCAACGGTAGGGCAGCCGTTCGGTGACGGGCATGCGACAGCGGGCCGCGAGGTCGACCACCACGCGGTAATGGGCGAAGTTGGGGAAGGAAACGATGCCTCTTCGGCCCACACGCAGCATCTCCTCGAGGACTTGGCGCGGATTCTGCAAAGTCTGCAGGGTTTCCTCGAGCACGACGACATCGAAGGTCTTGTCTTGGCACCAGGCGAGGCCAGCGCCCAGGTCGGCCTGGATGACGGGTACGCCGCGGTCGACGCAGGAGAAGACTTGGTCGGGGTCGATTTCCACCCCTTGGCCGCGCACGCCTCGCTCGCGGATCAGGCGCTCGAGCAAGAAGCCGTCGCCGCAGCCCAGATCGAGCACCGAAGCGCCCACGGGAATCTCGCGCGCTATGATCTCTTCCTGCCAGCGGCTGCCATCGCCTTGGCTGACGCGGTGAGTTTGCATCAGAGCGCTGATCTCGGCCGCGCGCTGCTCGAATAGACCCTCGGGCAGGTGTGACAGACCGCGGTCGGTGACCAAACTCTGATCGGCACGGGGCTGGGCCATGGACGCCTCCTAGGGCTGCTCTAGTGTGCGAGAAAGCCGCGCAGCAGGCGAGCTACCTTTTGCGTCTCGACCAGGAAGGAATCGTGGCCGAAGCGCGACGGGACGTCGGTGTAGGTAACTTTCACCCCCGTCTTGGCCAGCGCGAACGCCAGGTCCTTGCAGTCGCCGGGCGGGTAGAGCCAGTCTGATGCGAACGAGACCACCAGCGCGCGGGCAGTCACTCGCCGGCAAGCTTCGACCAGACTGCCGCCGCCCCAGGTCGCCGCCGCATCGTAATAATCCATGGCTCGCGAGATGTAGAGGTAGCTGTTGGCGTCGAAGCGCTCGACGAAGGCGCGGCCCTGGTGGTCGAGGTAGCTTTCCACCGCGAACTCGATGCCGAAGCCAGCTCTTTGCTCGGACGCGGGTTGCAGGCGGCGGCCAAACTTCTCGTGCATGCCCTCGTCGGACAGATAGGTGATGTGAGCCAACATGCGGGCGGCGGCCAGGCCAGCGTCCGGGCCGTTGCCGCTGTAGTAATTGCCGCCGTTGAAGTTCGGATCCTTCAAGATGCAGTATCGGCCGACGGCATTGAAGGCGACGCCTTGCGCCGACAGACGCGCCGCGGCGGCGAGCACCACGATGCGCTCGACCCGGTCAGGAAATGCCATCCCCATCTCCAGGGCCTGTAGCCCCCCCAAGGAGCCACCCACCACCGCCGCCACGCGAGTGATGCCGAGAGCGTCCAGGAGCATGGCGTGCAGGCGCGCCCAATCGCCTACCGTTACCATGGGGAAGGTGAGGCCGTAGGGTTTGCCGGTGGCCGGGGCGAGGGAAGAGGGCCCGGTAGTGCCATAGCAACTGCCGAGCACGTTCGGGCAAATCACGAAGTAGCGCTGGGTATCGATGGCCTTCCCCGGACCGACGATGGCGTCCCACCAGCCTGGCTTGCGCTGGCGCCAGGCCCGACCATTGCGCGCTGTATCCTGGTCCCAGCCGGCGACGTGCGCGTCGCCCGAGAGGGCGTGAGCGATGAAGATCACGTTGTCCTTGCGCGGCGACAGGCTCCCGTAGCTCTCGTACTCGACCGTCACCGGGCCGATCTGTCCCCCGAGCTCGAGCGCCATGGGTGCCTCCGCCGATACCAGCTGAATGCTGCGGGCCGTGGTCCAGCCCACCGAATCAGGAGCGTCGGGCCCCGAGTGGCGCGCATCATCAGTTTCCGCTGCCATCGGCCATATAAGCTCACGATCGGGACGGACTAGGCAAGCCCCAAAAGCCCGGTCGGAAGAACGATCGCCCGGCTATCCCAGCGTCGCGTGGCGTGCTTTGATCGCCTCGGCCAGGCGAGCGACCGCGGCCAGCTCTTCCGCGCCGGGGAGGCCCTTGCTCATCAAGGGTTCGAGTAGCTCGATCTTGAGACCGGCGAGCAGGCCCTTGAGGACGTCGACCGTCTTGCCGCCCCAGGCCTGCGACCCGATGATGACGGCGTGGCGCAGCTTGGGCCTGATCGCGCCCGTCAGGTAGGCCGCGTACACCGCCGCGGGATGGGGCCCGCCTAGCACGGTCGGGGTGGCCAGGATCAGCGTTGCCGCATCGACCAGAGCCATGGCCAGCTCGCCCACGTCGATGGTGGCCAAGTCGAACTGTCTCACGTTGATGCCGGCGGCCACCAGGCGGTCGACCAGGCGGTCGACCATGATCTTGGTGCTCCCGTGCATGGAGACGTAGGCGACGATGGCCTCGTTTTTCACGCTGTCCGAGGTCCAATCCTTGTAGGCATCTAGGATGAGCTCGGGCCGGCGGTAGACCGGCCCGTGGCTGGGGGCGATGATCTGCGGTCTCAGGGCGTCGATCTTGCGCAGGTAGGCGGGATACTTTTGCCGGAATGGCATCATGATCTCGGCGTAGTAGCGCTTGGCCGACAGATACACGTGATGGATGTCGTCGGCATAGAGCGCGCCGGTGGCGAGGTGGGAGCCGAAGAAGTCGCAGGTGAACAGGACCTTGTCTTCGCGCAGGAAGCTGAACATGGTCTCGGGCCAGTGTACCCAGGGCGCGAATATGAATTGCAAGCTGCGGTCGCCCAGATCGAGCACGGCCTCGTCGCTGATGATGTCGCATGCCGTTGGCGAAACCCGCAGATGGGTGGCCAGCAAATCCATGCACTTCTGGTTGGTGATCACGCGGGCGCCGGGGTAGCGCTCCAGCACGGCTGGGATGCTCCCCGAGTGGTCCTGCTCGGCGTGGTGGCAAACCAGGTAGTCGATCTTCTTGATGCCGAGCTCATCCAGGTTGGCCAGGAGATGATCGACGAGGGCGGGCTCGACCGTGTCGATGAGCGCGGTCTTGCTCGAACCCTGTACGAGGTAGGCGTTGTAGCTGGTGCCGAGCGGCAGTGGGATGAGGGAGTCGAAGAGGCGACGATCCCAGTCGATCGCTCCGACGGAGTGGATTCCGGGCATGATTTTGCGTGCTGCCATGGTGGGCATGGGAATACCACAAACCGGACCCGAGTCTCCAACCTCGGTGCCACTTGATCAGGGGAGAAGACGGGGTAGGGTTGGGCCATGGCCGACCATACGCGCGCGGAGCGGGACCTGCTCGGCGAACGCAACGTCCCCGCCCACGCCCTGTGGGGCATCCACACCCTGCGTGCGACGGAAAACTTTCCCCTGGCCGGCCGGTGCGTGGCTCTACCCCTCATCCGGGCCTATGGCTTGGTGAAGCAGGCCTCGGCCCGCACCAACCGAGAGCTGGGCTATCTGCCGGCGGACAAGGCCCAGGCGATCGAGGCGGCGGCGGCCGAGCTGGCGCAAGGGCAGCTCGACGCCAACATTGTTGTTGATGCTCTGCAGGGTGGGGCGGGAACTTCGCTCAACATGAACGTCAACGAGGTGCTGGCTAATCGCGCCCTCGCTCTGCTTGGGCGCCGGTACGGTGATTATCAGGTGGTCGATCCCCTGGACGACGTCAACATGCATCAGTCGACCAACGACACCTACCCCACCGCCTTGCGGGTCGCCGCCATCGGGGGGCTGCGCAGTCTGGAGAAGGCAGTGGTCGAGCTGCAGGAGGCCTGCCAGGTCAAGGAGCGTGAGCTGGCCGGGGTGGTCAAGGTCGGCCGGACGGAGCTGCAAGATGCGGTTCTCGTGACGTTGGGTCGGGAAATGGGGGCCTATGCCGAGGCGTTTAACCGGGATCGCTGGCGCATCTACAAGTGCGAAGAGCGCCTGCGTGTGGTGAACTTGGGTGGGACCGCGATCGGCACCGGGCTGGGGGCCCCCCGCGACTACATCTTTCGCGTTGTCGACGTGCTACGCGAGCTGTGTGGCTACGGGCTGGCGCGCGCGGAAAACCTGGTCGAGGCCACGCAGAACGCAGATGTCTTCGTCGAGGTTAGCGGCATGCTCAAGGCCTGCGCGAGCAGCCTGTGGAAGGTGAGCTCTGACTTGCGCCTGCTCTCCTCCGGTCCTCACGCCGGGTTGGGCGAGCTGCGGCTGCCCGAGCTGCAGGCCGGCTCCTCCATCATGCCCGGCAAGGTCAACCCGGTGGTGCCCGAGGCCGTCACCCAGGCGGCCATGCAGGTGATGGCCAACGACGTGGCGGTCGGACTAGCGGTCGCGTCGGGCTCGCTCGAGCTCAATCCGTTTCTGCCCCTGGTCGCGGACGCGCTCTTGGCCAGCCTAGATCTCTTGCGTGCCGCCACGACCATGCTGGCGCGCAAATGCGTGACCGGCGTGACTGCCAACGCGGAAAGGTGTGCGGCCCACGTGCAAGATGGCACGGCCGCCTTGACCGCGCTGGTGGGGCGGCTGGGCCACGCGATCTGCAACGACCTCGCGCTCGCCGTGGCCAGGGGCGAGGGCAATCTGCGCACTCTGGTGGCGAAGCGCGGGTTGCTCACCGCGGACGAATACAACCATCTAACCTCACCGGGCCGGGTGAACCAACTCGGCCACGGTAGTGGCAATGGCCCCGGCAGCGGCCGCGGCGACGACCACGGCCACCACGGCGACGATCACGACCACGGCAATGGTAACGGGAATAAGGAGTCACAATGAACGCGGCACCTCGGGGAGTACGTTTACACATCGGGATTTTTGGCCGGCGCAACGTCGGCAAGTCTTCCTTGCTCAATGCCTTGACGCGGCAGCAGGTTTCCATCGTCTCCCCCGAGCCGGGCACCACCACGGATCCGGTGGAAAAGCCCATGGAAATGCTGCCGCTCGGGCCGGTGCTATTCATCGATACCGCCGGTATCGATGACGTGGGCGCCCTGGGGGCCCAGCGGGTGGAGCGCACCATGAAGGTGCTGGAGCGCACCGAGCTTGCCATCCTGGTGCTGGCGGAAGAGGGGCTGGGCAGCCTCGAGCTCGGTCTGCTGGATGCCTTTGAGCAGCGCAACATCCCCGTGTTGCCGGTGCTCAACAAAGCCGACCTGGCCCAGCCCGAGGAGGCCACCTCCGATCGCCTTGGCCACCGCGGCCTCAAGCCGGTGGTGGTGAGCTGTGTGCGCGGCGAAGGCATACGGGAGGTGAGCGAGGCGCTCGTCGACTTGGCCCCCGATGAGTTCCTGGAATCGCCGACCGTGCTCTCCGATCTGGTCCCCCCGGGCGAGCTGGCGGTTCTGGTGGTGCCGGTCGACAAGGAGGCGCCCAAGGGCAGGCTCATACTCCCGCAGTCGCAGGCCATTCGCGACCTGATCGATCACGATGCCTATGCCATGGTGGTAAAGGAGCGCGAGCTGCGCGATGCCCTGGGCCGGCTCACGCGCAAGCCCGCCCTGGTGGTAACCGACTCGCAGGCTTTCTTGAAAGTGGCCGCCGATACTCCGCCGGACGTGCCCATGACCTCGTTCTCCATCCTCTTCGCTCGCCAGAAAGGGGATCTGCTCGAGTTCGCCCGAGGCGCCCTCGCCATCGACAAGCTCGCGCCCGGAGATCGCATCGCCCTGGCCGAGGCCTGTTCGCATCATCCCATCGGCGAGGACATAGGTCGGGTGAAGATCCCGCGTTGGCTAGGGCAGTACGTGGGCGGCCCCCTCGACGTCCACCAGGTCCAGGGGCGTGACTTCCTCGACGATCCGAGCGAGTTCAAGCTGGTCATCCACTGCGGCTCGTGCATGCTCAACCGGCGCGAGGTCCTGTCGCGCGTCTTCGCCTGCAACCGGGCTGGCGTGCCCATCACAAACTACGGCATGGCCATCGCTTACAGCTTGGGCATTTTCGAGCGGGCTTTGCAGCCATTCCCAGCCGCGCTCGAGCTCTATCGCCAGGCGGTCGCCGCGCGCGGCGGTAAACGCATGCAGCCGATGGCCCATTAGCGAGCTAACCGCGAGGAACCGGGAGATGGCGGGACAGCCCCAGTGCGCGTGAGCGTGGGCGGGCTTTGCCCGGCCGCGCTCTCCGCGGGGGATTAAAAGGACCCTCTTAGGGTCCTTTTCCTAATGGCGCGTGAGCGTGGGCGGGCTTTGCCCGGCCGCGCTCTCCGCGGGGGATTAAAAGGACCCTCTTAGGGTCCTTTTCCTAATGGCGGGGCGAGCGGTGAAGCCTGGGTTACGCCTGGCGCATTCTTTGCGCGCAGCGTGAGTGAGCGCGTGCCTTCCCTTTGCGAGCAATGGCCACGTCGGCAGCATCGTGGTGGATGGCCGCGCTCAGGGCTCGGCACGCTCGATGTAGCCGTGTCTTGATCGTGCATTCCGTTAGTCGGAGCTCCCTGCTCGCAGCCTTGATCGACAGCCCATCGACGTAGCGCAGTACGAAAACCGTCCGCAAGCGCGGGGTCAAATCCGCCATCTTTCGCAGCAGTAGCGCTCGTAGCTCCGACCTTTCCATGGCTTCGTCCGGGCGCTGTATCCAGCTCGAACCGAGGCCGCGGTGCGGCTCAGAATGACTCCGTTCCCATTCCACGATGTCACCAAGCGATTCGTCGCGCTTGCGCCGCCGGTGATACCTCAGATGCATCAACGCGGCATTCGTGGTCACGCGATACATCCAGCTGCTGAGGTTAGCTCGTCCCTCGAAGGCCGGCAGGTGTATCCAAGCTGCGAGCAACGCGTCCTGGATGATGTCTTCCTGGTCGCAGGATGCCTCGACGAATCGTGATACCACGCGGCGCATGAGCTGGTGTTGGCGCGCCAGCAGCTCGTAAGAGGCGTGGGCAGTGTGCACACGGTTACGCGCAGCTCGCAGATGCTCGGAACGAGGCTCTTCAGCTTTCTCAGAGTCCGGAGCAGGAGTCATAGTCTCTCCTATCTGGCAGTTGACCTGGCTCCAATGTATCTCATCTGCTCTAGCTCGGGAAGTAAAAGCCGACAAGATGGGTCCGGTTTATGAGATTGAGCAAGCCAGCGTTCGCGAACGCTGGTGTGACATGGGCGAGCGCAAGGCCCCAGCGCTACCCGGGCCGGAAGACGCGCTCACCGAGCCGGTCGCGAAAAAATCCGTCTGAAAAAGTCCGCTTCTGGCCGACCCCAACGGGCACTTGATCGACCCCAGCGGGCACTTGCCGACCCCGGCGGCACTTGATCGACCCCAGCGGGCACTTGATCGACCCCGATGGGGCACTTGCCGACCCCAGCGGGCCGTTGATCGACGGCCACGCCCGGGGGCAGGGACGCTGTCGCGGCCGGCTGCCGTCGGTGCTTTACCACCCGATCAGCCGGCGCGAGAGCGCTGCCTGATCTTACCCGCGCATCGGTGGCAGCTGCGCGCGAGGATTGGCCCCAGCTCGGAGCGCGCTTACTCTATCAACATCAACGAAGGGGGGGCAGCAGTGCTACTTCTTCAAGCTGCGGCAAGCCTTGACCAGCTCCTTGGCCTCGGCCGCCGAAACCTTGCTCGCCGGCATCACGGTCTTGCCATCCTCTTGGTAGCCCTCGATGACGATCTTTTCCCACTGCGCGTCCGTGGCGGCGGCCTGCACCTTGGGATCGGTCAGGTCCTTGATGTGAAGCTTCTTGCCCATCGAGGTTTCCGCTTTGCCATCCTTGCCGTGACAGCCAGCGCACTTCTTGCCGAACATCTCCTTGCCGTCGGCATGCGCGATGCTCGACATGCCCGTTGCCAAAATCACGGCCGTGATCGCGGAAAGGATGGTCTTCATATAGCGCTTCTCCTTCGAGCTAACCTGTTATGAGGGTGGTCAAAGTCCTATTTCGCTTTGACTAACATGGCCAGCGGATTATGCAAGGCCTCGATTCCATCGGGCAAGCTGGGAGTTTTTCTCAGCGTCGCGCTAGGGCGAAGCGGCAGGGGCTCTTCGTCCAACCGCCCTGCCGCAGGGCTTCAATGTACGGCGGCGATGGCGGCAACCGTGCCCGGACCGTGGCACATCATGCACGACTCGGTCTGGGCCAGGGCTGCGGCTCGTGTCCCATAGAACGTGCCACCCATTTGCTTCATATGGCCAATCGCGGTGGTCGAGTCGTGGCAGGCCGAGCAGGCGGCGGTGATGGGGGAATTGACCAAGGTCGTTGGCGCGGCATCGCATGGCTTGGCCAGGCTGCAGACACAAGGTGCTGCGGTCGTGCAGGCGACGCCACCCTCGCCCGTGCCGCTGGTCAAATTGCTGGTGGAGAAGAGCTGGCCGTAGTCGGTGTTGAGGGCGACGTAGGGGGCGGTCGTGATATCAGCTGTGTAGCTACCCGTTGCCACCGTGGTCATGAGCAGGTTGGGCAGGGCCGCCGCCGACGTGGTTGCGCTGAAGTCGTAGGTCCCGGCTTCGTGACATTGTAGGCAGTTATTCAAGATGCCCGGGTAGGTCACTTTGGCGAAGTTGGGATTGGCGTTGGTCGTGGTGCAGGTGCCGGCCACGAAGCTGGTGCCTGAGGGGCAGCTGGCATTCCAGGTGTAGTCCACGGTGCGAATTGAAGCACTGTGGATGGCGTGGATGTAGGTCGAAGAAGAGACCGACCATCCGTCGCTGGTCTGGTTGGGCCGGTGACAGAATGCGCAGGTGGCACCGTCATTGCGCTGGCCAGCATGGAAGGTTGGGTTGGCGCCCAGTTGCTGGTGGCAAGCGAGACAGTTGTTATTGGCGACTATGGCGCGACGGGCGGTGTAGGCCTTTCCAGTGGTCGCATCGGTGGCGACCATTGATACGTCGGGTGCCGCCACGATGAGGCCGCCGCAGAGCTTGCCAGCGATGCAACCCGGTACCGTCGCGCTACCGCCATCCCCGGTGGTCCCACCATCTGCCGAGGTTCCCCCGTCCGCCGAGGTTCCGCCGTACGGGTAGGCCGGCAAGTTGGTCTGCACCAGAGGCGGGCTCGAGGAGAGGCTGTAGGTGTAGCCAATACCCCCGGTTAGCATGGTCGCGGTGTCGGGGATGGTGGTTCCGGTCAGGGTGAGGGTGTAGTAGCCGGTCGTGGCGTCGAAGGTCATGGTGCCGGCGCCGGCTCCGGTCGCGGTGCCGTTCCAGATAGCCTTGAGGTAGCCGCTCGCCGAGGCATTGAAGTCGGCCGGGGCGGCTATCCCATCTTGAGGCACGGCGAAGGCAAAGTAAGCGCTCGGCGAGTTGGCGAAGTTGTCCATCATCTCGGTCGCGGTCGCGGGGTTGTTGAAGGTGACCGGGGCGCCATCCTTGATGAGGCGGAATACGATGCTGGGGTTTTTGTTGGCATCACGGGCGACGCTCTTGACGTCGTAAGTTATGATCGACGCCCCGCTGGGCACGAATCCGGCGGCGGGCAGATAGGCGGCATTCGTGTTGGCGTTGGTCCCGCCCAGCCAGGTGGCCGTCGGATCGGGGGGGACTACCGGCATGTGGGTGTCGAGTATGCCTTCCTTACCTCCGCTGGCCGGGTGACAAGCCGTGCAGGCGCTGTCGTCGGTCATCGGGCCCCCCGGGTGGAGGGTGCGGGCGGCGGGCGGGGTCGCCAGAAAGCTGGTGTTGTCGTGGCAGGACCCACACGCTTTGCGACTCGGCCGGGTCTGGAAGTTTCCGGCAAGGGGGGCCGGGGCGCTATGGCACTTCGTGCAGTTGCGCACGTCCTGGGGATAAGTGTCGTCGTATGGGGTGGGGACGCCGCCGTAGGTCCCGCCGGTGAGGGACAGGAGATTGCCCATGTGGATTTTGTGGATGTACACCGGGAGGTCGACCACGGCTTCGCCGTTCACCAGCTCCGCCTTGCCCGTCCAGGCGCCGGTGGTCGGATTGACGGTGCCGGGCGCGTCGAGATCCACGGCCGGGGGGCTCCCCGTGCCGGGAATGGCGACAAAGCGCCTCTGATCGTTGTGGCAGGATGCGCATAGTCTGACGTCATAGCGAGTGCCACCGTGGAAAGCCCCAGTTCCTCCCGCCGGCGCCCGGAACGAGCTGTGGCAGTCGAGGCAGGCGGTGCCAGCTACCTTGTCGTTCTGCCCGGTGACATCGGCGCCGGTGGCGGGAATGAAATCCTTCACCACGTTGAGGGGTGAGAACGGGTTGCCGGATTCGGCCACGACGATCCCCAGCCGGTGCACTGCCGTGGCATCGTAGGTCGTGCCGCTGTTGGTGGCGGAGAGGACATTGTGGGCGAAGGTGTAGGCGTAGCTGCCGTCCTGGTTGTCGGTGAGCATGCCGCTGGTCGCGGTCGCGGTGGCCGCGGCGGTTTCCATGCTGGCCGTGCTGGTCGGGTTGGCAGCGATATAGCTCACCCATGTGTCGTTGCCGCCCTGGGTGGCGGGCACCAGCTTCAGCAGAGCAAGACTCAGGTCGCCGGGAGGAAGCCCGGCCACGGAGTCGCCGTTGCTATCGGAGAGCCGAAAGCTTACCACCGGGTTGCCCGTGGTCGGGAAGGACACGCTCGTGATGGTCAAGGCGAGATCGAGGGCTGCCTTCTGGGGTCCGCTGAGGGTCGCATAGTTCACCAGGGCATTCCTGACCGTGATGGTGATGAGGCCACCATCTCCACCCGGGCAGGTCATCTGGCTGGTGCCGTCGCCGTTGCTCACCACCACGCAGGGAACGCCGTTGCCCGGGCTGGGCAACAGGGCCTCGCTTCCATCCGAGCAGACGAGCTTGCGCTCGCCGCCATCGGGCGAAACGATGGTGCACGTGTTGGGCAGGGGTGTCGACGTCCCTCCGGGACAGACGAGCGCGGAAGCACCGGCGTCATCGGTCCTGATCGTGCAAGGCTGGGCATCCTTCCCATTGCAGCCCGAAAAAGCGAGAGCGAGCAAGCATAACGACGCGCCGGCACCGGCAAAATGAGCGCGAGGGTAGCGATTCATGTTCGTTCCTCCTCAACCCAGCGTTAGGTGCCCAGTACGGTAACCCAGCGTAGGTGCCCAGTACGGTAACATAGACGCCACCGACTCGTAAGGAATATTCGACAAAGCCGGTCTTAATTAGCCCATTGGTGCCCATCGCGCATGACGATCGGCATAGCGGAGCCCGACCCGCCCGGGTGCGGCCCTCTGCCGGCGCTATATATAAGGTTAAGGAGTCGCGGCATCTGCAATAGGCGTAACCCCCGTCCTTGCTCCGTCACGGCGGCCGACTTGCAGGGGCGACTCGGCGATTACGCATACCATGGCCCTTTGCCTCGCTAACGCGTTGCGGGCTTCGTCCTCGGATCCATCCCCCTCCCGCGGCAAGTTGTCGGTAAGCGGGGTACAAATACGGCAATATAGGTCGGCATTTCTTTCTTTGGCCCCAGCGCTCCGCGGGCGCGCCCGGCGGGGCGGTTAGTCGGTCGATCGGTCGGTGAGTCGGGTGGCGGGAGGCACAAATCATATCAGCGAGGTCTACATATGTCTTGCAAGGCGCGAGCAATTTGGCGAAACTGTCCCAGCTGTGCGCCGGATGGAGCAACGGCCAGCTTGTCAGGGAGAAAGGAGTTCCCATGTTATTCTTCGGACGCGCGCTCATCCTCGGACCTCTCTGCGCGGCTCTGCTCTTGGCCTGCGGGAGCAAGGTCAATCCCCTGGGCAACTATCCCTCAGTCTTACCTGCCGCGCTCGACGGGGGGCCAGTTGAAGCGGCGGTGCCGCCAAGCTTCACCTATCAGATCATGCCCCTGCTCAAGAAGTCCTGTCTGTGCCACGTGCAAGGCGCCGAAACTCCGCTCCTCGACACCTACACCCATGTGGTTGCCAACGCCGCGGCCAGCCTGCAGGCGATGGACGACGGGATTATGCCCCCGAGTGGGCCGTTGCCCGGTAGCGATATCGATCTCCTGCGTAGCTGGATCGCAGCCGGCACACCGAACAACTGAGCGCTTGGCTCCCTCTTCCTCGACGCGATGGCATTCCAACCAATTCGACTCTTGGGGTCACCATGAAAGCTGCCGCAGTACTTGCCCTGACCTGGACGTTGAGCTTGGCGGCACGGCCCGCCCTCGCGCAGACTGATTCTTTAGGCCAGCCCGCGGGAGCGGTGGGGCAGAGTCCTGCTCCCGTGCTGCCCGCGGCGCCGGCGACCCCGGAGGGAGCAGGTGCCGTCTCACCCAGCCCCCCCCTCGGACCCGCAGCGCCAGCCGCGACGCCTGCCCTCCCTCCGGCCATACCGCCGCCAGGCGCGGTGGCGAAGCCGTCCGAGGACGACATCGAGGTGCTGGACGAGGTGGTGGACTTGCAGGAGAGCGAGGATCCGGCGGTGGGTTGGTATGGCAAGGGCTATCCCGAGCGGGTGCGCATCCTGGCCCTGCCCACCGCGCGAACGACGCGCAAGGGCGGGTTCGAGCTCATGATCGACCACCGCTCGGCCTCCCCCATCTACGACAGTTCCAGCGGCAGCCCGTGGGTTAACATGGGCTACAACCTGGTCGGCCTGAATGGTCCGATGATGGTCGGGCTGGGACTGCGCTACGGGATACTGGACAGGCTCGATGTCGGGATCTATCGCACTGGCGGATCGCTGGTCGACACCTACGAGCTCGACGTACGCTACCAGGTAGTGCGCCAGGAGGACAGAGGCATCGATCTCGCAGCTCGGGTGGGGGGAACCTGGTTCGAGCAGAGGAACGTCGAGGACTCGAGCGGATTCTGGGGGCAGCTCCTCGCCACCCGCCTGGTGGCCAATCGCCTGCTACTGTCCGCCGCGGCTCTCTATCACTCGAACTCGACCAACGCCACCAAGTACAACCAGGACACCAAGTACTCGGCGGGGGCCGGGGCGGGGGTGGAGGTTCGCCTGGCGGCGCCGGTCTCGCTCGATGCCGAGATGGTGTTCTGCGTGGCCGGCTATTGTGGGAAGAACCCCACCTTCTCGGGCGGGGTGAAGTTCTTCACCTCCCGTCACACCTTTGCCCTGGTATGCGGCAACACCCAGTACATCACCGCTGACGGCTACCTGGCCAACACCGACACCCCGTGGAAAGACCTCGTCATCGGCTTCAACATCACTCGGGAGTTTTAGCAATGTCCAACTGCGGTTGTTCTCGACGAGTCAGCCCCCCTCCGGGCGCGCCCGCCCCGGTGCAGGTTTCGCGGCGCGGTTTCTTGGGCACGCTAGGCGCGCTGTTGCTGGCTGCGGCTGCCTGGCCCAGGCGGGCCCGGGCGGGCAAGAAGTGGGTCGCGGTACCCCTCGCCAAGGCCCCGAAGCTGCGGCAGGCCGGGGGCTCCATGGTCACCCGCATCCGGGGCAAGGAGCTGCTGCTGGTCCGGGACGGGGAGAGCAGCGCCCACGCTTTCGAGGCCAAGTGTCCGCACGAGCTCTGCGATCTGAATTACGCCCCCGAGAGCCAGAAGATCGAGTGCCCATGTCATGCCGGCCTTTTCGATCTCACCGGCAAGGTGCTCGAGGGTCCGCCGCCCCGCCCACTCGAGACCTACCCGGCCATCGTGGACGGAGATCGCATTCTGCTCAACCTACCAGGCTGATGCCGAGTGGGCGCGTCGTTGGGTGGGAGCTGCGGAACGCGAGCTATGTTCGGTGCACGAAAGCCAATCGGTCTGAGCATCATCGTGATGGGGACGCTGGGTCTTTGCGCGCGAGCGCGGGCCGAGACCGGGGCCCCGGCGACCGCCGCTCCGGCCTCGCCCAGCAATGAGGATTGTCTGGCCTGCCACGCCGAGCAGGTCGAGCGCGCCGGGGGCGGCAGCTTGCCCGCTGTCGGCCACGCCTTCGCCGGCTCGGTACACGGTCAGCTGGATATGGCGTGCACCGATTGTCACGCCGACCTGCAGGGCAAGGACCTGCCCCACCCGGTCAAGCTGGCGGCGCCCGACTGTGCGCAGTGTCATGAGGAGGCGGTCAAGGCCTACGATCAGAGCGTGCACGCGGGCGCCCGCCGCCTTTCTCCCACCAGCCAGGCGGCGCGGTGCATCGACTGCCACGGCGTCCACGACATACTCAGCTCCAAGGATCCCAACTCGCGCACCTACCACTTCAACGTGGCCGCCACCTGCAGCAAGTGCCACGCTAACCAGGCAGTCTTCGCGTCGTCCCGCACCCCGGCCGCGAACATCCCGGCCCAGTTCCGCGATAGCATCCATGGCCGCGCCCTGAACCAGAGCGGCCTGCTGGTGGCGCCCAACTGTGCCACCTGCCACGGCAACCACGCCATCCGGCGTGCCTCGGACGAGCAGAGTGAGGTTAACCGCCGCAATATCCCCAAGACGTGCGGCTCGTGTCACGAGGGCATTCGCAATGTCTACGAAACCAGTGTACACGCCGCGGCCCTGCGCGCGGGTAACCCGCGGGCAGCGGTATGCAGCGACTGTCACACGGCACACGACACGCAAGCCGCCGACCAGTCGTTCAAGATGACCTTGGTCAGCGAATGCGGCACCTGCCACCAGGAGTCCATGCGCACCTTCCGCGACACTTTCCACGGCAAGGTATCGGCCCTGGGCTTTGCCCGCGCCGCGACCTGCGCCGACTGCCACGACGCGCATGGCATTTTGCCCAAGAGCAATCCGCGATCCACGGTGTCCGACGCGCGCCGGGTTGAAACCTGCCGCAAGTGCCATGCCGGGGCCACGCCGATGTTCTCGCAATACGATCCCCACGCTGATGCTCATAGTCGCGCCCACGATCCTGCGTTGTTCTACGTCACGCGGGCGATGAAGCTCTTGCTCATCAGTGTCTTCGCCTTTTTCGGCCTGCACACCATTATGTGGCTGGGCCGCTCGCTGGTTCCGGTGCGCAAGGCGCGCACGGCGCGCACGGAAGGAAAGCTGGATGGCGACGGATAGGACGACGGACGCGCCGGAGAAGCCGGTGGCCAACCCGATGGCCGTGAGCCCCGCCCACGCAACCCCGCTGCGCTACGTGTTGCGCTTCCACTACCACGACCGTCTCATCCACGGGGTGCTGATGGCCAGCTTCCTGACTCTCGCCCTCACCGGTATCCCTCTGCTCTTCCCCATGGCGAGCTGGGCTAGGGTCTTGGCTAATGTCCTGGGTGGCTACCGGGTGACCGGCGTCCTGCACCGCATGGCCGCGACCACCTTGATGCTGGTGTTCCTCACCCATATCGCGCGTCTCGCCCACCGCCTGTTGGTGCGCAAAGACTACGGCATGCTGTGGGGACCGCGCTCGCTGGTGCCCCAGCCCATCGATCTGGTGCAGCTCCTGCAGCACTTTCGTTGGTTCGTCGGGCTCGGCCCCCGGCCGTGCTTCGACCGTTACTCTTATTGGGAGAAATTCGATTACTGGGCGGTGTTCTGGGGCATGGCGATCATTGGATCCTCGGGACTGCTGCTGTGGTTCCCGCGCTTCTTTGCCCATTTTTTGCCGGGATGGGTCTTCAATATCGCTCTGGTGGTCCACGGCGAAGAGGCGCTCATGGCCATGGTCTTCATCTTCACCGTGCACTTCTTCAACGGCCATTTGCGTCCCGACAAGTTTCCTATGGATCTGGTGATCTTCACCGGGCGTGTCTCCGTGGAGGAGCTCGAGCACGAACGCCCGGCTGAGTATCAGCGGCTGGTGGCGGAGGACACCCTCGCGCGGGTGCTGACCGGGCCACCCTCACGTCGCTTGGTCAATCTCGGGCGCATCGGTGGGACCATCGCTGTCTGCCTTGGCCTCACCGTGGCTGGTCTGGCCATCTACGCGCTTCTCCATTGAATCACGTGTCTGAATCACGTATCCGTCTCCAGGCCGCGGGCTTCCTCCCGTCTTCCCGTGGCCTCCCCTCCGGTAGGCGTTGACAGAAGCTCGCGCCGGCGCAACCATCCGGGCCATGCTCGTTCGCTCCCCGAGAGTGCCGGTTCTGGCGCTTGCCTTCGTGGCTGGAGCGTGCGCCAGGCAACCGCGTGGCAACGCCCAGCCGGCGCCTTCGGCGGGAGGCGTCGCCGTTGGCGCGGCCGCGGGCGCGGCATCTCCGGGGGCGGCCCCGCCTGATTCACGGCGCATCCGAAGGGCGCAGGTCGCGGGCTCCTGGTACCCGGGTGAGCCGGACCGGCTGGCGGCCTATGTGGACGAGATGCTGGCCCAGGCCAGGCCGGCGCAGCTTTTGGAGGCTCCGGTGGCGTTGATCTCTCCCCACGCCGGTTATCGCTTCTCGGGCCGAGCCGCGGCAACGGGATACGCGCTGCTGCGCGGGCGCGATATCCACCGCGCGATAGTGCTGGCCATCTCCCACCACTTCCCTCTGCGAGGTGCGTCGATTGCCGACGTGAGCTACTTCGAAACGCCGCTCGGCCTCATCCCCGTGGATGCGGAGGCGGTGGCCCGCCTGCGCAAGAGCAGGGTGGTCGGGGTGGTACCCGAGGCCGAGGTCGAGGAGCACTCGCTCGAGATGCAGCTTCCTTTGCTCCAGCGTGTCCTGACCAGCTTCACCTTGGTACCCATCCTGGTCGGAGAGATGGCTGAGGCCGACTACCGAGAGCTGGCCGGAATTCTGGCCGAGATCGTCGACTCCCAGACGGTCGTCATCGCCTCGAGCGACTTCACCCACCGGGGCGAGAGCTATGGCTACGAAGTGCCCGGCCCGGGCAGCGTGGCCGAGCGTCTGCGCGTCGTGGACGACGGCTCGGTGGCCCAGATTCTGAATCTCGACCGCAAGGGGCTCCTCGCCCATGCTAGCAAGACTGGTACTACCATCTGTGGACTTCATCCCATCGCGCTCCTCTTGGAATTACTGGCGCGCTTTCCCGGAATGCGGGGCCAGGTGATGAGCCGCTATACCTCGGCGGACATCACCGGCGATTGGTCGAGCAGCGTCACCTACGTGGACGTCGCCTTCACCGGTCGATGGTCCGCCGGGGCCAAGCTGGCTGGCGCGGGGGCAGGGGGTGAAGCCATGTTGTCGCTCGACCATCAGGACCGCGCAACTCTCATGCGCCTGGCGCGCACCTCGCTCGAGGCCTCGGTGCGCAAGGGCAGGTTCGAACCGCAGGTCAGGCAACTGGTGCCCATCACCAAATCGCTGGAGCGGAAGGCGGGGGCCTTCGTCACCTTGCAGTGCAAGATGGGCGATGATGGGCGCTGTCTGGGCCGGGGCAGCGACTTGCGGGGCTGCATCGGGACCATCGAGCCGACGGACAGCCTCTACGACACGGTGGCCATGCGGGCGGCCAGCGCGGCGCTGGAGGACACCCGCTTTCCCCATGCGGTGAGCGCGACCGAGCTACCCTTCATAACCATCGAAATATCGGTGCTGACGCCACCTCAGCCCATCAAGGGCCCCGAGGAAATCGTCATCGGGAAGCACGGCATAGTGCTCAGCCGAGGTTGGAACCGCGCCACCTTTTTGCCTCAGGTGGCGCCCGAGCAAGGCTGGGATCGAGAGACCACGCTGCGCCATCTGGCCCTTAAGGCCGGTCTTGACGCCGACGGATGGAAGAAGGCGGAATTTCGGGTCTACGAAGCCATAGTTTTTGGGGAAGAAGCCTACCGCTAGAGCTATAATCGGACGCCGTGGGCTCGGGTGCGCAGAATTCCGACCGGCGACGTTTCCTGCAGGGGGTGATGGGTGCCGCCTTGGCGACTGCGGGTTGTGTCTCTTCGTGTCGCGCTAATCGAGCGGGAGCCAGCCCGCGCCAGACCTTGGCCATGGCGGCGCGGAAAAGCGCGCTCAGCCATTCCCGGCCGCGTGTGGTGGTGGTGCGCAGCGCGAAGGTGCTCATTCGCGGCTACGACGCCGATGCAGGCGTCCTGCGCGCCATGTTGCATGCCGGGCTGCGGGCGCTGTCGGGCGAGGCGGAGCCGGTGCGCGCGCTGGCGCAGTATGTCCGCCCCAACGAGCGGGTGGGGCTCAAGGTCAACGGACTTGCGGGTCGCAACGCCGCAACTCACGTCGAGCTGGTCGACGCCGTGTCCGACCTGCTGACCGCGCTGGGAGTGGAGGGGCGGCGCCAGGTGGCCTTCGACAGGTTCACCCGGGATCTTACCGCCGCGCACATCGTCGATCGCGCGCAGCGGGGCGGCTACCGCGCCGTCGGCAACGATGATGCCGGCCACGACGACGAGCTGGTGCAGATGCCTTCGTCGGCCTCGCGCCTGGCGAGCGTTCTCACCCGCCAGGTCGACGGGGTGCTCAACCTGCCGGTGCTCAAGCAGCACATGCTGGCGGGCATGACGGGAGCGCTCAAGAACAATTTCGGCTGCATCCACAACCCCAGCAAGATGCACGTGGACCACTGTGATCCCTATGTGGGCGAGGTTAACGCTGTCCCCGCTATCCGAGACAAGCAGCGCCTGGTCGTCATGGATGCGTTGCGTCCAGTATTGCAGAACGGCCCCAGCTATCAACCCGGCCTGGCCGAGCCGGCTAACGCCTTGCTGCTGGCGACCGATCCGGTCGCCATCGACACGGTGGCGCTCGCCCTGCTCGAGGATCTGCGGGCCAAGCGGGATCTGCCCCCGCTGGCTTCGGTGGGCCTCACCCCGACCTATCTGGCCAGCGCGGCCCGCATGGGTCTGGGGGTAGCCGATCGAGCCGACATCGAGGTAATCGAGGTGGAGGTTTGATGGCACCCAGCACTGGTGCTCGGGTGGGGCAGGGAGGCGAAGCGCGATGCTGACGACCCGTCGCGAGTTTTTCCGATCCTGCGGGGGGGCGGGCTGCGCCTTGGCCGCCGACGGCCTGGTCGGCGGCAGCCTGCTCGTGCCCCGACCCGCTCTGGCCAAGAGCGCTCCGCGCGCCTACCCGGCCCGCTTCTGGAAAAGCTTGCCGCAGAGGGCGGTGGAGTGTGAGCTGTGTCCCCGGCACTGCCAGGTCGAGGATCGCGAGCGCGGCTTTTGTGGCGTGCGCGAAAACCGCGACGGCAGCTACTACTCGCTGGTGTGGGGGCAGCCCTGTGCCGTGCACGTCGACCCCATTGAAAAGAAGCCGCTCTTTCACTTCCTCCCGGGTAGCCGGGCGTTTTCCCTCGCCACCGCCGGCTGCAACCTGGAGTGCAAGTGCTGTCAGAACTGGGATATCTCGCAGGCCAAGCCAGAAGACGTGGACTTCCAGCTCATGCCGCCCGAGGAAGTGGTTCGCCTGGCGCGTGACTACGACGCCTGCGTTACCTTCACCTACTCCGAGCCTATCGTCTTCCTCGAGTATTGTATCGACACGGCCAGAGTCGCTCGCCAGGCCGGGCTGCGCAGCACCATGGTCACCGGCGGTTCGGGCGAGGTCGCGCCCATGAAAGAGGTGCTCGCGCTGCTCGACGCGGTCAAGGTCGACCTCAAGGGCTTCACCGACGACTACTACCGGCGCATGTGCAAAGGCAAGCTGGAACCGGTGCTCAAGACCCTCGAGGTCATCCGCAAGAGCGGGACCTGGCTCGAGCTCGTGCACTTGTGCATTCCCGGGCAGAACGACAGCGAGGCGGAGATACGCGCCATGTGCCGTTGGGTGAAGGAGCATCTGGGCGCCGACGTGCCTGTCCACTTCACGCGCTTTCACCCGGAATTCCAGATGAAGAACGTCGCGCCGACTCCCAATGCGACCCTGGCTCGTTGCCGTGACATCGGCATGGCCGAGGGCCTGCATTTCGTCTACACCGGCAACGTACCCGGCTTGGCCGGCGAGGACACCCTGTGTCCCCGCTGTGGCAAAACCGTGGTAGCGCGGCGAGGCTTCGAGCTGCTGGCGATGCACATCAAGAACCGCGCCTGTGAATTCTGCGGGGCCGAGATCCCCGGAGTATGGAGCTAGCGGGCCGAGCCTCGGCTGGCGCAAAACTGGGCAACTGCCTCCGCTCTGGCTATCCTTTCGGGGGGCAAGCCCCCGTCAGGCTCGCGGTCGTGGCCAGTGGCGCGGCATCGCTCTTGGCCCAGGTGGTGCTGCTGCGCGAGCTGCTGGCATTTGCGCAGGGCAACGAGATGGTGCTCGGGATCGGGCTCGGGGTGTGGCTGGGCTTTACCGCGGTGGCAGTGGCTTGGGCGAGCAAGCTGGCGCTCACGGGCGCCCGCGCCACCTGGGCCCTCTACCTGGTGCTCAGCCTGGCGCCGCTGCTCTACCTGGGTGGTTTTGCCGCCACCATGATCGCGCGTCCCTCCCGCACGGGCGAGGCGGCCTCCCTGGTCGGAATTGCTCTTACCGCGCTGGTCGCGCTGGCGCCGGCCCTGGTGGGCGGCCTCTGCTATGCCTGGGCCAACCGTAGCCAGGCCGGGTCGGATCGAAGGCAGACCTCGCTCTACGCGGCGGAGACACTAGCGGCGGCCGGGGCGGGTCTGCTCTTCCACTTCGTCCTCGGCGAAAATTGGCGAGGAGTATGGATCTTGTGGCTGGCGGGAGCCATGTGCGCGGGCGTGGCCGCCCATCTGGCATGGTCCGGCAGGCGCGGCTGGGTGCTCCTGCCGCTCATGACCACGGTGGCGGGCGCGCTCCTCGGACCCAAGCTGGCGGGGGCGGTCGACGCGGCTCATTTCCCCGACCAGCGCTTGCTGGCGCTGCGGCCTTCGCGCTATGGCCAGCTCGCCGTGCTCGGGCGGGAGGATCAGCGCGTGTTCATGCAGGATGGCGTGCTCCTCTTCACCAGCGAGGACCAGATCACCGCCGAGGAAAGCGTTCATCTGCCCCTGTTGCTCCATCCGGCGCCGCGTCGTGTGCTGTTCCTGGGGGGTGGTCTCGGCGGCGGACTGGCAGAAGCGCTCAAGCACCGGCCCGAGCGCATCGACTATGTCGAGATCGATGGCGTGCTGCTCGATCTTGCGCGTCGCTTCGGCGGTCGTGAGACGAGGGCCGCCCTCGCCGATTCGCGCGTGCGCGTGGTGGTAGCGGATGGCAGGGCGCTGCTGCGGCAGACCACGGAGCCCTATGACGTAATTTTCGTGCCCGCGCCGGTGCCGCAGAACGCGCTCATGGCCCGCTACCTCACCCGCGAGTGTTTCGTGGCCATCCGGCACGCCCTCGCTCCCGGAGGGCTACTGGCCCTTGCCACTCCAGGGTCGGAGTCCGCTCTGGTCGATGTCGCCGCCCGGCAGCGACACTCGACCATCCTCACCACTTTGGCCGAGGTTTTTCCCGTGGTGGGGGTGGCACCGGGCAGCCAGACCATCTTTTGGGCGGCCAGCGCGCCTGTCGATGCGCGCGCGGCGTTGCTTGCGCAGCGGCTGCGCCAGCGGGGACTGGTACTGGTCCAAGTCGGCAGCACCTGGCTTTTCGATCGCTTGCTCCCCTTCCACCTGGCAAGCTACCACCGCGCCCTCGCGACTACGGTTGCTCTCGCCAACCGGGACTTCCGTCCTGTGGTCTACCTCTTCGGGTGGCTCGAGTCCCTGGAGCGCTGGTCGCCGGTGCTGGCCAGGAGGGCGTGGCCCTTGATTGCGTCGGCAGGCGCGGCGATCAGGGCGGTAATAGTGGTGGTCGGAGCGCTGGTCCTGGGCTGGCTCTCGTGGGGGCTCTTCCGCCGCAGAGGACTGGCGCGCCGCGCTGGGCCGGCCTTTGCCATGGCGGCGGCCGGGGCAGCAGGCATGGCCCTGGAGCTCGTGCTCCTGCTGGCCCAGCAAGCGCTGCAGGGGCATCTCTACCACGCGCTGGGTTTCGCGCTGGCGGTGTTCATGTCCGGTCTGGCGCTGGGGGCTATGGCGGCCGCGCGTCTGCGGTCGAGCAAACGCGGCCTGGCGCGAGCCTGTGCGGGGCTGGCCTTGGTCGGGCTGTCGGTAGCCGCGGCGCTGGCGGTTGCGCCTTGGCTGGCGGCGGCGGTAGGCGCGGCCATCGTCCCACTCCTCATGGCGAGCGGGGCGGCTACCGGGGCGGTGTTCGCGGAGGGGGCCCAGGCGGCGTGCAAGCCGGAGGAGGGCGAGGTGATGTATGCGTGGGGTTTGGTGGGGGCGG
>Ga0187889_10000536_pt1 | contig 45313 bp, 33 predicted proteins | sample June2016WEW_7_10_2_FD_132992 | JGI IMG/M metagenome (GOLD analysis project Ga0187889, IMG submission 132992) | Peatland microbial communities from SPRUCE experiment site at the Marcell Experimental Forest, Minnesota, USA - June2016WEW_7_100 | ecosystem: Environmental > Terrestrial > Soil >... | reverse complement strand
AGTTACTCCTTTCGCACCCTGCCAGCCGATGCCGCGAGTGACGAAGCCAGCTATCTCTTGCTCGCCGATGGCCGTCCGTTGCTGCGATCGTCGCGGCCGGGAGATATTGCCGATGCCTTCGAAGACAACCTCAAGTGCGTGGTGGCCGAGCGCTGCCCCCGTCGAGCGTTCGTGCGGGCAGGCGTGGTGGGATGGAAGGACCGCGCTATCGTGATTCCGGGCGGATCCCGCACTGGCAAGAGCACGCTGGTCCGTACTCTGGTCGCTTGCGGGGCCACCTACTACTCCGACGAATACGCGGTGCTCGACGGTCACAGCGTCTACGCGTACCCGTCGCGCACCCCGGAATGGCTCGCGACCGATGGCAAGGTCAGGCTGTCGTCACTGCTCAAGGGCACGCGCAACGGGCAACCTGGTCCCTTGCCGGTCGGCATCGTGGTGTTCGCGCCCTATCAGCCGGGCGCGTCATTCAAGCCGCAGTTGTTGTCGCGGGGCAAATCGCTGCTGGGATTGTTCAAGCATGCGGTGGCGAAAGAGCGGCGCCCGGAGCAAGCGCTGCGCATCCTCGACATGGTCACGCGGCAGTGCCACGCCCTGGAGGGCGTGCGCGGAGATGCTGTGGGAGTCGCGCGCTATCTCCTCGATCGTCTGGTTTGACGGCGGGCCGGAGAGCTTTCAACCAGCAGTGCTAGAGCCTGAGCCTGTCGCCCGGTCCCGGCACCACGACCGTGGGGAAGCCGTGCTCGGCCAGCTTGGCGGACAGCGCATCCTGGGCGGGTGTTTCCCCGTGTACCAGAACCACCTGACGTAGCTTGCCCTGTTCGCGTACTGCCTCGGCGAATGTCAGGAGGTCGTTCTGATCGGCGTGGGCGGAAAACCCGCTCAACACCACGACCTCGGCTAGCAACTTGCGTATGACCCCGAAAACTTTCACCTCGCGCTGTCTCTCCACGATACGGCGGCCGAGTGTGTGCTGGGCCTGGTAGCCGACGATCAAGATCGTGTTGCGCTGATCTTCGACCCCTTCGCGCAGGTGATGCAGAATGCGGCCAGCCTCGCACATGCCGCTCGCCGCTATGATGATGTGGGGGCCCGGTTGCGCCGCGATGGCTTTGGATTCCTCCTTGTCCGACACGTAGTGGAGGCCGTCGAATTCGAAGGGTGGATCGCCACCGACCAGAGAGGCGTAGGTGGCCTTGTCATAGCATTCCGGGTGCATCCTGAAGACGTCGGTCAGCTTCACCGTGAGCGGAGAATCGACGTAGACCGGCACCGCGGCTATCTTCCGCGCCGCGCGTAGGCGCTTGAGTGCGTACACTACCTCCTGGGCGCGCTCGAGCGCGAAGGCAGGTATCAGGATCTTTCCCGAGCGGGCGACGGTTCGGTTCACCGCTTCCGCCAGGGCATCGTCGACCTGTGCTATCGGTGCATGGCGGCGATCACCATAGGTGCTTTCACTGACCAGGCAGTTGACGGCGCCCGGGATCTCGGGCTCGCGCAAAATGGGCAGACCTTTGCGCCCTAGATCCACGGCATAGGCGACGCGTACCCGGTCACCCTCGTCATCGACGTCGAGCACCACGATCGAGCTGCCCAGCACGTGGCCGGCGTCGAACAGCTTCAGGGTGATCCCGGGGGCGATGGGGTGGGGGCGCCGATAGGGTAGTCCCATGAAGAGGCCCAGCACGCCGGTGACATCGTCCTGATCATAAAGCGGCTCGGCCGGTTCCATGTCGAGGCCGTCGCGCTCGATCAGCTTGCGGATGTGGCGCGCGTCGGCCTCCTGGATCAGCGCCGCATCGAGCAGCATGGGCGTGCAGAGGTCGCGGGTGGCCGGCGTGGCGAAGATGGGGCCGCGGTAGCCCCTTTTGTACAGGAGCGGCAGGAGACCGGCGTGGTCGATATGGGCGTGGGAGAGCACAGCGGCGTCGATCTCTCCCGTGGGAACCTCGAGCGCCCGGTTGCGTTCATTGGATTCGCGCCGGCGGCCCTGGAACATTCCGCAGTCGAGCAGGACCTTCGCCCGCGAAGTGCGCAGAATGTGCTTGGAGCCGGTCACCCCGCGCGCGCCACCGATAAATTCGAGCTCTATCAATCGCCACTCCTTTGGTAGAGATATCCCTCCGCACGCGAGGGCCGCGTCTTCGCGTAGGGCGATGGGTGGGCTTGCAACTCGGGCGCGATCCCCTCTTGCAGCAGGGCAAGGGCGGCGCGGGGATTGTCGGCAAAGCTGAACAGCTTCAGATCGGCGGCTCCGATCATGCCGTGCTTGACCAGGGCATCGAAATTGATGACTTCGCGCCAGTACTCTTCTCCGTACAGGATCACGGTCATCTTGCCCTCCAGCTTACGCGTCTGCGATAGGGTCAAGATCTCTGACATCTCGTCGAGTGTGCCGAAGCCACCCGGGAATATCACCACCGCGCGCGCCAGATGGGCGAACCAAAGCTTGCGCATGAAGAAGTAGTGAAACTCGAACGAGAGCTCCGGGGTTATGTACTCGTTGGCGCGTTGTTCTTCGGGCAAGCTGATGTTGAGCCCGACGGTTCGCCCGCCGGCATCCGCAGCACCTCGGTTGGCCGCCTCCATGATGCCGTGACCGCCGCCCGAACAGATCAGGAACCTGGCCGTGCCGGCGGGTAGGCTATTTGACCACTCCGTGTACAGCCTGGCCAGCTCACGCGCCTCGGTATAGTAGCGGCCGAGCGCGCCAACGGGGGAGAGCCTGGCCGAGCCGAAGAAGACCACGGTTCCCGGGACCTTCTCCACCTCGAAGCGGCGGAGCGGTTCGAGGTATTCCGCCAGGATGCGCAGGGTGCGTGCCGCATCGCTATCAAGGAACTTTTCGTTCTTGTAGGCGAGGGGGTGGTGGGCCACGGGGTCGGGTTTGCTGTTCATCGGTTCTCCCTGGGTTTGATCGCGGACTTGCTGGCTCGCTAGTGTCTAGCTAGATGATAGCCGCAAGCCGCGATCTTCCGCCAATAACCCGCCAGCCCGAATGCGCCGATTCTGCCGATTCTGCTGACTCTGCTGAGTCTGCTGACTCCGCTGACTCTGGTAGACATCCGGAGGGCCGTACGGTTGCAATTGACCGGGTTATGCGCCCATGTTATCGAAGAAACTGGGTTACCAATGGGCAAGCGCATCCTGGTCGCCGATGACAGTCTCACGATTCAACGGGCAGTCGCCATGGTGATGGATGGCTTCGGGTATTCCTTGAGCTTTGCCCGATCGGTCGACGAGGCCATGATGGTGGCGAAAAGGGATGGTCGGCCCGACCTGGTCCTGGCCGACGTGGCGCTGGGCAGCGGGAGTGGCTATGATCTGTGCGCCGAGTTAAAGGCTAATGCGGACTGGCGCGACGTCCCGGTGTTCATGTTGGCCTCGACGCAGTCTCCCTACGACGAAAGCCGGGGCCGCCAAGCCGGCGCTGACGGGCACATGGCCAAGCCCTTCGAGAGTCAGGCGCTGCTGGACGCTGTTGCGTCGGCCTTGGCCGACCCGGGCCGCACCGGCGTCATGCCCGAGTTGGTAGACCGTGAAGAGAACACCACCCGCATGTCGGCGCGCCCCGGGGAAGCAAATGACGACGACAGCTATGGCGAGATTTCCATCGAGCGCGGCCCCGCCCGCGCGCCGGCGGTGGTGCCCTGGGGCGATGGCAAGCCGGAGGGGGCGGCCTCCACCGCGCCGCCCCCCGCCGTGGGGCCGGTGCCTCCAGCGGCGCGGCCATCGCCACGACCCTCTTTGATCCCCGGCGCGCATTCACCGTCGTCATTGCCCTCGGCGGGGGAGGATAAGGGCCAGCCGGTTTCCTCGCCCGCCTCATCTCCGCCCGCCGCGACCGTGCGGGCCCAGATGGCACGGACCATGATGGGTTTCCCGTCGGTGAAGCCGCCTGGGGTGGTGGCAAAGCCGGCGACCGCCGCTTCGTCGCCCGAGCGTGGTGCGGTGCTGCCCAACCCTTTGCTGTCCGGGCCGACCCCAGCAATGGGGATACCCGCCGTTTCCTCGCCCTCACCGGCGGCGCGGACGTCGCCGTCCGGGCCGTCCTTCTTGACCCCGGCTGCTCCTGTTCCGCCGCGCTTCTCGGGTTTGCCCACCAGCGCAAGTCCCGCAACTCCGGCGGGTCGGCCGGCCGCAACGCCGGGCCTCCCCCCCCAGAGCTCGCGGGCGGCGTCACCCTTGCCCGCAGTACCCTCGCCGGGTTTGCCTTCCCTCGTCGAGCAAAAGCTGGCGGCGGTGGCCGGGCGCGGACCCGAGTACGAAGTCATCGCCAAGCTTTCCCGTGAGATCATCGAGCAGGTAGTGTGGGAAGTCGTGCCCGAGCTGGCCGAGGCGATAATACGGCAAGAAGTCGATCGCCTGGCGAGCGCAAAGAAGTAGTCTCCTCCAAGACGGTTCCCACCGTTTTTCTTCTCTCCCCTGGGAGTCTCATGACCGATCTCGCGAAAACCTACGATCCATCTGCCATCGAAGCGCGTTGGTATCAGGAATGGCTATCTTGTCGCTACTTCCACGCCGACGCCGCGACGCCCAAAGCGCCGTTTTGCATCGTCATTCCGCCGCCCAATGTCACGGGCGCACTGCACATGGGGCATGCCCTAGGTTTCACCATCGAGGACATCCTGACCCGATGGCGCCGCATGGCTGCCTACAATGCCATGTGGTTGCCTGGCACGGACCACGCGGGCATCGCGACGCAAATGGTGGTTGAACGTGACCTGCGTAACCGCGAGGGGAAGTCGCGCCATGATCTGGGTCGCGAGGAGTTCCAGCGGCGCATATGGGATTGGCGCGAACGCTACGGTCATCGCATTCTCGAGCAGCTCAAGGTGCTGGGGTTCTCTCTCGACTGGGATCGCCTGAAGTTCACCATGGAGCCCGACTATTCGCGCGCCGTCATCGAGGCTTTCGTCAGGCTGCACGAGGAGGGGCTCATCTATCGCGATCGACGCCTCATCAATTGGTGCGTCTCGTGCCGGACCGCCCTCTCCGATCTGGAAGTGGAATATGACGAGGGGGCGCGGGGCGAGCTGTGGGAGTTCGCCTATCGCTTGGCGGACGGTTCGGGGGAGGTCGTGGTGGCTACCACCCGGCCTGAGACCATGCTGGGTGACACCGCAGTGGCAGTGCACCCCGACGATCCCCGCCACCGCGCCCATATTGGCAAGATGATAAGGCACCCCTTCACCGGAAGGGAATTCCCCATCATCGGCGACCCTATTCTGGTCGATCCCCAATTCGGCACCGGCGCCGTCAAGGTCACCCCTGCCCACGACCCGAACGACTTCGAGTCCGGCCGGCGCCATAACCTGGCTTTCGTCAGCATCTTCGACGAGAAAGGCCAGGTGACCGCCGAAGGCGGCCCGTTCGCCGGCCTCGATCGCCTGGCCGCGCGTGAGCAGATAAAGGCCAAGATCGCCGAGCTGGGCCTCGCCCGGGGCAGCAAAGCGCATGTGCACGCCGTTGGCCACTGTCAGCGCTGTCACACCGTGGTCGAGCCCATGCTGTCGACCCAGTGGTTCGTGAAGATGCAGCCCCTGGCCAAGCCGGCCATCGAGGCGGTCGAACAGGGCAAGACGCGCTTCGTTCCCGAGACCTGGAGCAAGACATTCTTTCACTGGATGAACAACATCCGTGACTGGTGCATCTCGCGCCAGTTATGGTGGGGTCATCGCATCCCGGCCTGGTACTGCGCCGCCTGCGCGCAAGCGACGGTGGCGCGCGAGACGCCCGCCCAATGCGCGCATTGCGGCGGCAAGGACCTCGAGCAAGACCACGACGTCCTCGACACCTGGTTCTCGTCGTGGCTGTGGCCGTTCGCCACCCTGGGTTGGCCAGAGCAGACGCGCGAGCTGCGCACGTTTTACCCCACCACCGTCATGGAGACGGGCTACGACATCTTGTTCTTTTGGGTGGCCCGCATGCTGATGGCCGGGCTCCACTTCATGAAGAAGGTACCCTTCCGCACCGTGTACCTGCACGCCATGGTTACCGATGACCATGGCGAGAAGATGTCGAAGGTCAAGGGCAATACCATCGATCCGCTCGAGGCGGCGCACAAGCACGGCGCGGACGCCCTGCGTTTCGCCCTGGCCTGGCTGACCAACCAGGCCGCTCAGGGCAAGAATATCAAGTTCTCCTGGAGCAACGTCGAGGACGCCCGCCGCTTCGCCAACAAGATCTGGAACGCGACCCGTTTCGTGCTCATGAACTTGACCGATTACAATCCCGACCGGTTCGCGGATCGTACGGCCGAGGGCCCCGATGCGGCCGAGTTCGAGATGCCCGAGCGCTGGATATTGTCGCGGGTGCAAAGGGCCACCGAAGAGATCAACAGCAACCTGGAAGACTTCCGTTTTGCCGAAGCTGCCCAAGCCGTCTATCACTTCATATGGGACGAAATCTGCGATTGGTACATCGAGCTCGCCAAGGTACGCCTGCAAGATCCGAGTAAGGCCGACGAGAAGTGGAAGATTCAAGGTACCCTGGTGACCGCGCTCGACGCGGCCATGCGGCTCCTGCACCCCTTCATGCCCTTCATCACCGAGGAGCTATGGCAGAAGCTGCCCAAGGCACAGGGTGCCCCCCAGAGCATCATGATCACGCTCTACCCTATTGCGGATCCGCGCTACGTCGACGACGCCACCGAGGCGTCGATGGCGCTCGTGCAGAAAGTGGTCACCGTGGTGCGCTCGCTGCGCACCGAGGCCAACGTGCCTTCGGCCGCGCGGCCGCAAGTGGTCATCAATGCGGCGGACGACTACAAGAAGACCATCCTCGCCGGTTATCCTCACCTGGTCATGGCGTTGGCCAGGTTGGGCGATCTGGTGGTGCGGCGTTCGGGCGAGGTGCCCAGCTTGCCTTTCGCGACGGCGATGGCCGGCGACGTGGAGGTGATGCTGGTGGCTGAGATCAAGTCGGCTGCCGACCTGGAGAGCGAGCGGGCCAAGCTGGAAAAGGACAAGGGCAAGCTGAAGGGTGATCGTGATCACCTGGCCAAGAAGCTGGCCAATCCCCAGTTTCTCGAGCGTGCTCCGGCCGCAGTGCTCGACAAAGATCGGGCGCGGCTAGCTGAAATCGAGGCGGCCCTGGTCAAAGTCGAGGCCGCGTTGGCCAGGTCGGGTCACTCTTCGAATATGTCCTGATCGGCGATAGTTTCGGCGGCGGCCTCGCTGCGCGCGCCGGCCAGGTCGGCGTTGGTCTTGCGCAGGCGCTGCGCCAGCACTTGCACGAAGCTCCACAGGAGCTTGACCGACATGCGCGGGTAGTTGCGGATGAGGTCGTTGAAGTCGCGGCGACGCAGGACCAGCACGCGCGATGGCTCTTCGGCGGTTGCGCTCACCGAGCGTGGCCCGTTGTCGACCAGGGCCATCTCGCCCAGGTGAGCGCCCTGGCCGAGGTAGGTCACCAGTACTCCCTCTTTGTGCAGGCGGACCTTGCCCGAGAGGATGAGGAATAGCTCGCTACCTGGCTCGTCCTCGGCGATGAGCTCGTCGCCTACCTGGTAGTCGGCGACCTCGGTCAGGGCCAGCACGCGCAGGATTTCCTTGTAGCTGAGGTGCCGGAAGAGCGGCATCTGCTTGAGCACCTCTACCTTGCGGTTGAGCTCTTGCGAGCGCGTATTGGCGGTGGCAGTGGCGTCTTTCGCAACCCGCAGGATAACCGCGGTGATGTTGTCGTGGCCGCCGCCCTTGTTGGCCAGCTCGACGAGCCTGGCCGGGATATCGGTGATGGTCTCTTCCGCCAGCTGGCGCGAGACCTCGCGCTCGTCGAGATAGGCGTGTAACCCATCCGAGCAGAGCAGGAACTGATCGCCAGGTAGGACCTCCAGGTCTATGGTATCGACCTGCACGGTTTCGTAGACGCCCAAGGCGCGGGTTACCGCGTTCTTGTAGGAGGAGTAGGGCGACTTGGCCAGGGTTTCGCGCGTCACCTTGCCGTGGCGGATGAGCTCGTTGATGAGGGAGTGGTCCTCGGTAAGCTGGACCGTCTGTCCACCGCGGACCATGTAAACCCGGCTGTCGCCCACGTGGGCGATGAAGCCCCGCTCTCCGATGAGGCTGAAGGCCGAGAGCGTGGTGCCCATCCCCCGTTTGTCGGGTTCTTTTTGACCTCGTTCGAAGATGGCCAACCCGGCGGTCTGTACGGCGTATTCGAGCACGCCGAGCACGTCGTGTGTCGTCACGCCCGTCTCGTGACGCGCATAGGCTTCGAGGATGTCGCGACGGTTGTCCACGGCATTGCGGAACTCGGTGACCGCCATCTGTGCCGCGACCTCGCCCGATGCGTGCCCCCCCATGCCGTCGGCTACCACGAAGAGGGACAGCTTCTGGTCGACGAGGAAGTTGTCCTCGTTGTGGGTGCGCTTGCGCCCGATATCCGTTGCGGCCCAGAAGCTGAGATCCATCGTTGCTCGCTCACTGCGGCAGCAGGCCGCATGCACCAGCTAAACTACACCGATTAGCCGTCCGAGCAAGATAGGAGCAAGATAGAGTTTCGGGTGCCCAAATCGCTTGACAGGACCGTGTCCATTGCTACAAATGTCATCCCCGGCGGCCACCACTCCGCCGACCACTCGGGGATCGTCTAACGGCAGGACGCCAGACTCTGGATCTGGCTATTAAGGTTCGAATCCTTATCCCCGAACCAGCTTCCAAAAGTTGCACTCGGCAACGGCCCCATGGTCTAGCGGTTAGGACGGCGCCCTCTCACGGCGTAATCTCGGGTTCAAGTCCCGATGGGGTCACCAATTTTTGCCAACGATTTCGCGCTCTTAGCTGGGATGTAGCAAGGGATGTAGCAAGCGCGCCGAAATCCCCTTCGAGAACCTTACCCTCGCGCACCTCGATTTTGAGTTTTGCGACTTCTGCGCATAGTGTCGGCCAAGGGAACGTGGTGTAGATGCTTACGATGTCGCCGCGCGGTCCGTGCGTGACGTTTTCGAGCAGATCCCGGCGTGCGCCATCGACCTGGGCAAGCGTGATGAACATGCGGCGCAGATCGTGTCCGCGCCTCCGCCGCAGTCCCAGAAGATCCAGGTCCTCGTGGAGTTGCTTGGGCGTCTCCTGCGCGGTCCGCTCGGTCATGTTCCGCGTGGGCGTGATGAAGTCGTCAGGGCTGGGCATGCGGCCATAGGTGCGCTCCCAGCCGGCCAGCTTCCACTCGGCAAGGATGCGGGCAAAGGGTAGGGTGCACCGGGACGCGCCTGGAAACGCCGGTTTTCCAGACTAGGCGGCTACTTGATGGCCCGTCGGGCTTTCGCTGACCGCCTGGTACTCGCCGCTCTGGTCAAGCCGCAGGGTCAGCTTCAGAGGGTCGGCTGTCTTGCCGGTGACCGGGTTGGAGACGACGGCGCCGGCCAACTCCTGGTCGCGCACGTACAACACGGCCACCATCAGGCGCAGCAGACGATCGACCGCGGGACTGATGCGGTAGGCGCCCTGCTCGTACCTCGATAGCGTCTCTGGCGCGATCCCAAGGCGTGCGGCTACCTGGCGTTTCGTCCAGTCGAAAGACTCGACCAAGAACTTCACCTCGTCAGGCGCCAGGGGACTATCTTTGGCGAGGACCTCGGTGGCTATCTTCCTCTCCAGCGCGGAAGCCCTGACAACCGTGCCCTCCTGGGTTCCACATCGCGGGCAGGTGTGCAGCTCGCTGTCAGCGATAATGACGGCCCACCGCGGGGTGACGGTGAACTTGAAATCTCCCTTTTCGGTACGCATGGCCGCGCCGCACTCGACGCAGGCCGGCCCCTTCTTCGCCGTCTGTTTCTTAGTCTTCTTCATTGCTTCATCCTCCAGGCGGTCACCACGACCACGTTGTCCTCGGTCCGGAAAGTGACCACGACATAGGCCTAGGACGTACGGACGCGGCAGCGCCAGCTGCCGCGTCTCGTGTCGCAAGGGCGAATGCTGCCTCCACTTTGGGAAGCGCGAAGCTGGGGAACCTCGGCCAAACAAGGCTGGGATGAAGCCCACCTCAAGGCCCGCCTCCTGGCGGCCGGCCGTGTGCGTTGCTGCGTCGCTCGCGCCCGGCGGACTGGCGCTCACGCGATTACTTGCGGAAGACGACTCGTTGCGGATTCGGGCCAGGTGCTCGAGATGGCGTGCGGATCCAAGCAGCCGGCTGGGCTCAGTGGATGAGGGCCGTCAGTATGCGCGGCGGAAAACGGGCCAGCAGGAGCAGGCCCGCAATGACGCCGCCGCAGAGCAAGCTCACCTTATCCTTGAGGGCGAAGCGAACCGGGTCGTCGTGCAGCTGGCCGCGGCCGGCGAGGAGCCAGATACGGCCGAGCCAGTAGAGCAGGATCGGCAGGGCCAGCCACAACACGCCGGGCTCCAAGTAGCCCGCCCGCACCGCGGCGCTTTCGACGTAGAGCACGAAGACCAAGGCGGACACGAAGGCGCTGGCCGTGCCCATGGCGCCCACCAAGGGCAGGTCGAGGCGCAGGTAGCCGCGGTTTTTCACCACTGCGTCGCTGGCCAACTCGCGCAATTCGACGAAGCGTTTGGCAAAGGCGAGGCTGGTGAAGACAAAGATGGAGAAGCCGATGAGCCAGGCACTGACCGTGACCCCCGTTGCGACGCCACCCGCTAGCACCCGGTGGGAGTAGAGCCCGGCCAGGACCAGCACGTCTACTAGCAGCGTGCGCTTGAGCAGCGTCGAGTACACCACGGTCCCCACCAGGTAAAGACCCAGCATGAAGATGAACTTGAGCGGCAGGAAGGCAAGTGACAGGGTCGCTGCCAGCGTGACCAGGCTCAAGACCAAGGGCGGTCCCGCCCACGTGGGCAGCGCCCGCGACGCGAAGGGCCTATTGCGCTTGGTCGGGTGGGCACGGTCCGACTCGAGGTCGAGGAGATCGTTGATCACATAGCCGGCTGAGGCACAAAGGCTGAAGGCCAGCGCGGCCAGGCATCCCAGCATGACGACGGTCCATTTGGGTATGCCTGGGGCCAAGACGATGGGGACCAAGACGAGCGCATTCTTGGACCACTGATGGAGTCTCAGCGCGCGAAAGGTGGCGGCGAGGGCGGACACTTCGGCTAAGACATATCCCAGCGCGGGCCGGGCCCGCAACCAGGATGGCCAGGATGGATAGACGGATGATGGCAGATAATGGCGGCCACGGGCTACGCCGGCTGCCAGCTACATCACCGGCGCTTGGGCCGACCACCGGTGGAGCAGATGATCGACCGTGGTGGGCGTTTGCGGGGTAGGCGGCAGGTCGGCAAGCGCGGGCCCGTCCGATCCTGGGGGGGGCTTAGGCGATGCCCGCCACGCCCACCAGCACTTGCTCGTCGAAATCGGCGGCGAGGGCACCCGCGGCTTTGAGCGGCCTGATATCAGGCAGGCGCGCCGGAGTTCCGGGCGCGACTTCTTCGCTGAGGTATGCGGCCAGCTGTCGATCGGCCTCGCCGATGTGATATACGGACCAGTCTTCCAGCATGAAGAAGACCGCCTGCCTGGTCTCTTCGAAGTGCGCGCCATTGTTCATCCGTTCGGCGATGTCGGCCGCTTCGCGCCGTATGTGGTCGTGGAAGGCGGCGTGGAATCGCCGGCGGTTGTATGAGCCCTGGAACATCGCCAGCTCTTCGGAAGCGAAATGGTATTCGAGGTAGGAAACCAGGAAAGTAACGGCGCGGCGGAAGAGATGCTGGCTCTTGGCCAGCTCATCGCTGAACAGGATTTCGTTGGCCATCGCGAACAGGGTCTGGTGATGAGAGTCTATGTCTGGATTCCCCGTTGCGAGCTCGGGCGTCAATTCAAATCGGTGCATGGTGGATTCCCCGTGAAGTAGCTAGGGCAAGAAGGGTTCTTAAGGCTGCTCCTGCGAGCAGGTCCTCTCAGTTTCGGTCGATTGCCCGGTGGGCTTAAGGCTTCTTGCATCGTTACCTTTGGCAATGTGGGCAAGCCAAGGTAGCCCCTGCGCGAGAAATTTCCCAATTTCTGCGCGGTGTTTGCACAATTGTTGGAATTTCTGCTAGAGGGCGGAGACGACGGAGCAGTGGCGTTTTTGGGGTGGGCGCTGCCAACGCGGCGCGGCCTACCTCGCCATTGACGAGAGCACGCAAACCATCTACGACTACGCTCGATCCGAGCGACAAAGCGTCCTGGCCGAAGCGGCCGGTAAGGGCTAGCCCATGAAGACCATCACCGAGTTCTCCGGAATCTTGCTGCAGCGGGCGGCAGAGGCGCAAAGGGCATTTCAGGCCGAGCACCCGCGCGTCGCGCCCATTGGCCCGGAAGCGACTGCCCCATCCACTACTGACGGCGACGTCGGGGTTGGCGCCCCAGAGGCGGACTCTCACGGCAACGCGGCCGAGGCGGGAGCGAGCCTAGTCCCTGGAGACGAAACCTCGGCTGAGGGCAGCGTCTCGGCGGAGGGCAGCGCGTCGGCCGAGGGTGGCAGTGTGGTGGCTGACGGCATCGCGCCGCCCGAGGGCAGCGCGCCGGCTGAGGGCAGTGTGGTGGCGGAGGGCAGCGCGCCCGCCGAAACTTCTGCCGCGCCGGCCGAGGTTGCTCCCCAGCTAGGCGTTGGGCCGGAGGCCGAGGCGGTTGGTGCCGCTTTGCACCTGGAAGGCGATCGCTTGTCGCGCCTGATGGAGGCCCTGGCGGTGGTCGGCCGACGATCCGGCCAGGTGCGGTTGGTGCGAGTTCTGCAGGGCGAAAATCCTCCCCAAGGAGCGCAGAAGCTCGGCGACCATTACTATGTCCTCGATATGATGCCGCGGCCTCAGGGCCGGATGGGTGGTGGTCGGGCTGACGACCGTCGTCGTGGCCCTGGCCATGACCGAGGTCCAGGCGGCCGAGGCGGCGGTCCGGGTGGCGGCGGACCAAGGGGTGGCGGTTATGGCGGGCCTGGCGGGCGGGGCGGTCCGGGGGGCGGAGCTGGCGGGCGCGGCGGCAAGTATGCCGGGGACCGCCCCGGACGTGATGGCGCCGCGCAAGAAGCGCGCGGGGAGATGCCGCGGGCGGGCTCAGGTTGGACCCTAACGCGGGCGCCTGATGATCGACGGGTCCAAGGGCAAGAGGGTGCGGCCGCTCGGGGAGACCATCGTGGTGATCGTCGCTTCTCTCGCGGCCCGCGCGGGGCGGGCGGCGGACCCCGTCCTCCGGGTGATCGTCCTGCCCGAGGTTCGCGTCCTGGCGAGGCGCCAGCGGGCGGCCGTCGTTTCGGAGCTGGGGAGACCGACCGCTCCCCGCATGAGCCCCGTGGCCCACGCTCGGGCGGGGAATCTCCCTTGGGCCAGCAAGCTCCTGCCTCGCCCGCGGCGTTCTCGCAGACGTCTGGGCAAAATCGCGGGCCCGCTCGAGGGCAAGCGACAGGCCCCCGGCGAGCCGATGGCAACGGCAGCAACGTGCGGGGACGTAGCGGTGGTGGCTGGTCGGGACGCCGTCGGGGGGGCTGGGACGAACCGGTGATGGCCGACGCCGCTAGTGCGCCTTCTCCGCCCAACCCGCCGGCTGAGGTTGCGGAGCGTCAGCCGACCGAATCGCCCGCTACCCAGACGCCTCTAGCTGGGGCGCCCGGCGGTCAGAATCAGTCGGACAGTCACTCGTAGCCAGGCGCCCATGGCCTTGGTATCGTGCTGCGTATGGCCTTGGTGTCGTGCTGGATGACGGGCAAACGCACATCTCCCGTCGTTGCGGGCGTGTGCTTCGTGCTCTTGGCGAGCCGAATCTCGTCGGCTGAGCTGCCCAACGGAGAATCCGATCATGCCGCGCAGGCGATTGCTGAGGCCTTGCACCGGCACGGCGCCGATGTGAATAGCTGCTTCGCGAAGGTGCTCGCCGATCGCCTGGATACGGCAGGCCGGGTCGAGGTGATGGTGGAGGTGGGAAAGGCAGGGAGAGTAACCGCGGCCAAAGTTAGAAGGAGCGAAAGCGCGCCGGCGGCATTGGCCACCTGCGTGGAGAGGGCGGCGCTAACCTGGACTATCGACGGCATCGAGTCTGGCGCATCCGTGGTGCTGCCTTTTTCGTTCAAGGCGCAAAGCAGCCAGTACGTTGTGAATGGCGGCGACATCCCCGAGCGGTCGCTCGGGGGCGGGGCGGGGAGGGGGAGGACTGGGCCCAAGCGTGACGCTCCCTTCACCGTCAAGGTGCTGGCCGACGAGACCAACGTGAAGGCTTCCGGGATTTCGCTTACCCAGGTCAATATCGGCCCAGCCAGCCGGGTGGCGATGCATCGCCACCCTCACAGCGCCAAGATCCTGTACCTGCTCAAGGGACACGCGCGCCTCCTCGGCCCGGCCGGGGTCGAGCCCATCAAGCTCGATGAAGGAACGGCAGTCTTTATCCCGTCCGGGTATCCCCATGTCATCGAGAACATGGGACGGCAGTCGACCGCGGTCGTGCTCCAGGCCTTTGCGCCACCCGGCCCCGAGCGAGTGTATCGCGATCCCACCGACGCTCGTGGCCGCGCTGAATTCGAGGTTATTCGCGATCCGTCGAAGGTTAGGGTGGACCCGGCTCTGGCGAGTCAGGTCATGGTAGCCTCGGCCGCTGAGGTCAAGCCCGAGCCGACGGCCAAGGGGAAGGGCAGCGCCAGGATCTTGATTCGGGCCGCTGGGCCGCATCCCATGGCGCTGGTGCTGCTCGACCTGTCGGATGGCGCCGAGCTGCAGAGCGGCGGTCAAGCACCTAGCCCGCTCGTCCACCCTACCTCGGTGATGTACCTTGTTTCCGGTGGGGGCAGTGCACGAGTGGGCGGAGAGGAGCAGCGCGTGGGGCCGCAGTCGGTGCTTTATCTGCCCTACGACGCCGGTTATGCTATCAAGGCGGCGCCCGAGGAGAAGGGGGAGCGGACAGTGGTGGTCGACTTCAGCGCGGCCGCGCCAGAAAAGCTCCATGCGCCGACGGGCGCGCCGCGGATGCGGTAGCCATAGTCGCCTAGTCCTAGAATCCTTCCTCTAGCAACTCCCTAGCCTCCTTTCGAATTCTTGCGCCGACTTTCGCTCCGATCCGAGCTTCGGCATGTTGGGAGTGCGTCAGAAGCTCTCGCGCCGGACTATGGCAATTACGGGCGGCTGCCGACAATAAGTATTAGTCGCGTGAGCTCGGGCGGGCTAGGCCCGACCGAGCTCGCCCGCGGGGGATCTAAAGGCCCCCCGGGGTCCTTTTCATAATAGGCGGGCTGCGCTCCGACGCTAACCGCCCCACCATAATTTATGGTCCATACCGCGCACGGAGCGCGCTCTAACGGTCAAGGAGGTACTCGATGCCACACTGCGCACGGGCTGCAAAGTTAGACCTTATCCCCGCCATGGCGCTGTCGTTCATGGCGTTCGCTTGCTCGCAATCTGTCGTTTCACCCGCGGCGGGGACAGGAGGGCAGGCCTCCGGCGGGACTGGTTCTGGAGGCAAAGGCTCGGGCGGAGCGATGGGTGGCAGTCAGGCCACGGGTGGATCCTCCGCCATGGGGGGCAGTCAAAGCTCGGGTGGCGCTGCGTCGGGCGGTCAACCAGCCTCGGGTGGCAGCGGGCGCGGGGGAGGGGCTGGCGCCACTGGAACCGGCGGAGCAACGGGAGCGGGCGGAAGTGGCCCGGGGGGCAGTGGTCCGGGTGGAAGTGGCCCGGGCGGAAGTGGTGTGGACGGAGCCGTCGTCATCGCTCCCACCGCCTGCAGCACCGGTAGCGCGCAGAGCAGCGATGTCACGGTGAACTTGGCCAGCCTCCAGCAGAAGATCAGCGGCTTCGGCGTTTCCTCCGCTTGGGCGGGCAGCTACAACAACGCGTCAGATCCGGATTATCTCTGGTCCACCACGACGGGGGCAGGCTTGACCTTGCTCCGCATCCGCTACGGCGACGGGCTGGCTATCGCTCAATCGGCAGCCAAGAGTGGGGTGACGGTATGGATGACGCCTTGGGGTACTGGAGCTAATGGTTCCCCGGGCGGTCCCGACACCACCACCGAAAGCAACCCCAACGGCTGTAACGGCAGCATGCCGGTGCTATCGAACCCCCAGGGCTTGGCGACCAGCCTGGTAAGCTGGGTGCAGAACGCCAAGACCCAAGGGGTGCCCATCTACGCCGTATCCGCCGGGAACGAGCCGGACAGCTGCGGGATCAACAACACCACCTCCTATTCGCCGGCGGAAATGGCGGCATGGATCGACGTCCTCGGCCCGGCCCTGGCTGCCATAGGGGTGAAGCTCATGGCGCCCGAGACGGAGAATGGCTATGGCTTTCCTGGCTTCTATTCGGCTATTCACGGCGACTCGGCCGCCTGGGCCGCGGTCAACATTTTTGCCAGCCACGAATATGGGTCCCCGCCACCTGCCGAACCTGCGATCGCGGCTGCGGGCAAGGAGTACTGGGAAACGGAAGTCGACACCGGTACGGCGCCGGGCGACTCGAGCGGCGATGGCATTGCGAGCGCCCTTCTCATGGCCAAGGCGATGCATTCGGACCTCACCACCCTCAACCTCAACGCCTGGCATCTGTGGTGGCTGTACGAGGGCGGCAACAGCGGCGGCTGTCTTTACGACACGGGCTCGAAGGTGTGGACCAAGCGCCTCTGGGTCATGGGCAACTTCTCCCGCTTCGTGCGACCCGGCTACGTGCGGGTTTCCACTTCGGGCACCGTGCCTTCTGGAGTCATGCTGACCGCCTACCAAAACCCGGCCGACGGGACCGTGGTCGTGGTGGCCATCAACAACAACACCTCTACCACCCCGCTCTCGCTCTACATCTCCGGGGTTGTGCCCTGCAGTATCACGCCGTGGGTAACGTCAGCTAGCGACAACCTCGCCTCCCAGAGCGCCATCACGGTCAGCAATGCCCGTTTCAGCGCCACTCTTGCGGCCCAGAGCGTGACAAGCTTCGTGGGTACGCCGTAGCCCTCGGGCGATCGCCGGGTCGCGCGCGGCAAAGCGCGACTCCGCGTGGAGGTAGCCGGCCGGCGCGGCCGTGGGGAAAGGTGGGTGGGGCGCCGCGCAAATTAGCGTGACCGCGTAACGGGTGCATAATCGTCGGGATGGGTTTCCGACGGGACGGCCGCGGAATGCGCTCCAGGCTGATTGCGGGACGTTTCCGTCTGCAGGACGTGGTCGCCTCGGGCGGGATGGGAGAGGTGTACCGCGCGCGCGATGTGGTCTCGCACATGCAAGTGTGCGTGAAGCTGCTGCGCGCCGTCGAAGAGCGTGAAGGCGAGCGCTTCTTACAAGAGGCGAAGATCCTGTCCGAGCTCAAGCACCCGTCGATTGTGCGCTATCTCGCGCATGGCACCATTGGGAGTGACCGCTATCTGGTGATGGAATGGCTCGAGGGTGAGGATCTGGCTCGTCGCATTGCGCGCGATCCCCTGACCTTGGCTGACGCACTAGTCCTGCTCAGGCAGGCGGCCGAGGCGCTGGCCTACGCGCATGCCCACGACGTGATACACCGCGATATCAAGCCGCAAAACCTGTTCCTGCTCGAAGGCAAGGTGAGCCAGCTCAAGCTGCTCGATTTCGGCATTGCCAAGCTCACCAACGGGCGGCGGCTCACCCGCACGGGCAACCTGGTGGGCACGCCGGGCTACCTGGCGCCCGAGACGGTAGACGCGGCGGTCGGCATCGACGGTCGGGCCGACATCTTCTCCCTGGGCTGCGTGATGCACGAGTGTCTGACCGGACAGCCCACCTTTCGCGGGCACGAACCCGGCGTGCTCATAGCCAAGCTGATGCTCGAGGATCCGCCACCCTTGGCGGAAATCTTGCCTGATGTCCCGCGCTCCGCGTCCGACCTGGTCGCGCGCATGCTCGCCAAGAAACCGGAAAGGCGACCGACGGCCGCCCAAGTGCTGCGGATCGCCGCCGCGCTGGACGGGTTGGCCGACGTAGCGGGCGCTGGGCTGGGCAAAGCGCAGGAGATGCAGCTCACCGTGGTCGAGCAACGGGTGAGCTGTATCGTCATGGCCACGGCGACGCTGGGGCCGGAGAGCCCAGATTCGCCGAGGTTGGCCCCGACGCTGGCCGAGCTCGAGGCTAGGTTGGCGCTCCGCTTTTCCGCGCGCACCTTCGCGCTGCCGGGATGCAAGATCCTGGTCACTCTGCCCGAGGGCACGGTGGCATCCGACCAGGCCGTGCTGGCGGCGCGCTCAGCCTTGCTCGTCCACCAGCACCTGCCCGAGGCCAGCGTCGTGGTAGCCCTCGGGATCGCCCGCCTGTCACGCCGCTCGGCGGTCGGCAGCGTCATCGAGCAGGCGGCCCACCTGCTGGCCGAGACACCGGGGGGGCGGGTGCGCATCGACGACGACGTGGCTCCCCTTCTGGGCGCTCGCTTCGATCTGAGCCGCGACGAGCACGGCAGCTATCTCTTGGGTCAGCGGGAAACTTACGACGGCAAGCGTGGCCTTCTGGGACGGCCGCCGACCTTCGTGGGTCGCGGGCAAGAGCTCTCCTTCCTGGCCGGGCTGCAAACCGACTCGGCCCTCGAAAGGCAGGCGACCACGGTGCTAGTGGTGGGCCCGGCCGGCATCGGCAAGTCCCGCCTCTTGCAGGAATTCATGACCTGGGTGAAGAGCCGTCCCGAGCCGGTGCTGGTGCTCTTCGGGGCGGGCGATTCCTTGGCCGCGGGCTCCCCTTTCGCGCTCCTGGGACGTGCCGTCCGGCGGCTGGCCGGCATTGCCGAGACTGACAGCGGGGATGAGCGCAGGCGGAAGCTAGTGGAATGCGTCGGGCGGCACCTGCCCAAGAGTGATAAGGCGGTGGTAGCCTTCATCGGCGAGATCGCCGGGGTCGGCTTCGCCGAAACGGAGCACGAGGCTTTGCGCGCCGCCCGACAAAACCCAGTGCTGATGGCCGACGCCACCCGTTGCGCATTCGAGTGCTGGATGCGCGCCGAGTCCGCGGTCAACCCGGTATTGGTGGTGCTCGAGGATATGCAATGGGGTGATGCGGGTACGGTCGGCCTGCTCGACGGCGCCATCCGCAGCCTGCGCGATTCGGCTTTCATGGTGCTCGCCGTCGCGCGCACCGATGTGAGCACGGTCTTCCCGAACATGTGGGCGGAACGGCAGGTCAACGTGATCCATCTTCCGCCGCTTTCCCGGCGCGCCAGTGAGCGTCTGGTGCGCGAAGCACTCGGCTCCCAGGTGTCCGACCAGACTGTCGCCTACATCGTGGCCCGCGGCGACGGCAATCCGTTCTTCCTGGAAGAGCTAGTGCGCGCCGAGCACGCAGGGCGGGCGGGCGAGGTGCCCGAGCCTATTCTCGGCATCGTGCAGTCACGCATGGAAGCGGAGGGTGCCGAGGGGCGACGGGTGCTGCGGGCGGCTGCGGTATTCGGGGAAAGCTTCTCCCGCGACGGAGTGGCGTCGCTGCTCGGCGGCGAGCGGTCGGCCGTGGGCGAGTTGCTCGAACGACTAGCCGAGCGGGAGTTGGTAAACCTGGCCGCCCCCGCCATCGCCTCCGACGGGAGCCCAGCATTCGCCTTTGCCCATGCCCTGATTCGCGAGGCCGCCTACGCCATGCTGACCGACGAGGATCGCCGCCTCGGCCATAGGCTGGCGGCCAAGTGGCTGCTCGAGCATAGCGCACCCGAGGCCATCTTGCTCGCCGAGCATTTTCGCCGTGGTGATGACCCCCACGGCGCCGCTTTCTGGTACCGGCGGGCGGCCGAGCAGGCGCTCAAGGCCAACGACTTGGCCGGCGCCCTGTCGCGGGTCGAGCTCGGCTTTGCGGCTCTGGGCGGCGATGGGGATGCCCAGTCGAGCGAGCTGCGCGGGGCGCTTCACCTGGCCAGGGCGGAAGCTCACCGCTGGCGTGGCGAAATCGCCCAGGCCGAGGCGGCAGGCCTGGAAGCTCTGCACTTGCTGCTGCCCGGCTCGTCCATGTGGTTCCGGGCCGCCGGGCAGACCATCGTGGCGCTGGGCAGCCAGGGCAAGGCGCACGAGCTGGGGGCGCTGGTGGCCGAGGTACGTGGGGTCGAGCCGCAGCTCGAGGCTCGCGATGCCTTGCTCGCCTGCCTGAGCGAAGGCGCCTGCCACCTCATCACCGCCGGGCACCTGGCTGCGGCTGATGCTCTGCTGGAGGAGGCGGCTCGCTTGGCCGGATACTTCTCGGATATCGAGCCCCAGGCGTCGGCGCTTGTGCACAAGGCGCGGGCGGCGCGGGCCGCGGCCCGCGGCGAGAGCGCGTCCTGCCTGGCCGAGCTCGACCGGGCACGGGAGCTGTTCGAGCAGGCGGGCGATCACCGCAACGCCTGTGTAGTGCGTTCGCGCATTGGCGCGGTCTATGCCGAGCTGGGCGATTCGGCTCGTGCTGTCGATATATTGCGCGAGATGGTGGCTGGAGCCGAGCGGCTGGGGTTGCCGGAGATGGCTGCCATCGGGCGGCGCGATCTGGCGCGGGCGCTATCCTGAGCCACTAGTGTTATGTGTGCCCGCGTTACGGGGCGGCAGTCGGCGCGCGCGTCGGCGGTGTCGTCTTCCGTAGCTTGTCGCCTGCAGCCGGTGGTAATCCTGTAGCCGGCCCTGTAGCTCGTTGTCCGCGGCCGCCCTGTAGCCTGTAGCCTGTGGCCGTCTGGGCCCGTGGCCAAGTCTGCGCTGAGTCCTGGCTTTGCCAGGCCAGCAGTGTATTGTCGTTCCGTCGAAGAACCATGAGGCGAAACCGGCAACGCAGAGCGGCCCGCCCGCCCCGGCAGCGCGAGCTCGCCCCCGCTGCCACCCGGGGGGCGGACAAATGGGCCATCTTCGCCATCGTCACCATCGCCGCGACCGTGGTGACGGCTTACTTCCCCGTGTTCAGCGCGGGCTTCACCAACTGGGACGACGATCGATTCATCACCGACAATCCTCTCTTTCATGGTCCGATCCGCGCCTATGTGATGGCCGCTCTGACGCGTGTCCAGTTCCAGGCCTACCACCCTCTGCACCTCTTGTCCTATCTGCCCGATCGGCTGCTGCGGCCCTACCACGCCCCGGGTTTTCATGCGCTCAATTTGGCGCTTTTCATTGCCGCGCTGGCGCTGGTCTACTTCCTGTTGCGGCGCACGCTGCCCGGCTGGCCGGCGCTAGCCGCTACCCTCCTGGTCGGCCTGGCCCCCCAGGTGGTGGAGCCGGTGGCCTGGGTGGTCGGGCGCAAGGACGTGCTGGCGCTCCTGTTCGCGCTGGCCGCCTTGCTGGTGCTCGATCGCACACCGGCCACCCGCCGATCCACCGTCATCGCCTGCGTCCTCGCCGCGTGCGCCGCTCTGTCCAAGACCTCCGCCGTCGTGCTGCCGGTAGTCTGCTTCGCTTGGCTGTCCTTCGTGCGCGAGCTGACTTGGCGGGAGGCCGCGCGGCGCTGCTGGCCCTTCGCAGCCATCGCGCTCGTCTTTGCCGTGCCGGTGCCCTTCATCTGGCGGGAAAATCACATGATACCGCCCTCGCGTCCCTTGCCCCTGGTGCTCGATGTGACCGGTACCGTGGGCGTATACCTGGAGCACCTGATCGTGCCCACCCGGCTGTCGCCGGTCTATCCGAGCCTGGCCCCGGGCCAAGCCCTGGCCGGCCTACTCACCATCGCCGGGCTACTCGCTGTCGTGGCCTTCTGGCGCCGCCTGCCGCAGGCCGCGAGGTTTGCGGTGGTGGTCTTCTTGGGCTGTCTTTTGCCCGTGGCAAATATCACGCCCGTCTACTTCCGCTTCGCCGATCGGTACGCTCTTTTTGCGGTCATCATGCTGGCGTGGCCCATAGGCAAGCTCTTGGCCTGGCGGCGTCTTCGTGGCGCGGCGCTGCTGGTGGTGCCGGTCCTCGGCTTGCAAATGTGGCTTACCATGAGCTTGGTCCCGAGCTGGAACGATTCGTTGGCGCTCTGGCAACACGCGACGGCGGCGCAGCCGGCCGCGCTGTACGGGTATCTGAAATTGGGCGAAACCTACCGCGGCCAGCAGCGCTATCGCGAAGCGGCCGCGGCCTACCTACGCGCGGGCCAGCTCGACCCCTTCGGCAGCAAAGGCCCGGCGGGACTCTTCGTCACCCTATGCGAACGGGCCGAGGGCGAGGGTCGCATTCCCCGGGGCAGCGGCAACGAGTGGCAGCAGGAGATAGCCCAGAACGGGCTCGATGCTCACCGCATGGATGCCTTGATCGCAAGCGTCGATCTATCCGGCTGTCGCCCTTGTGCCGAGGCGATGCTTTGGCTGGGCTTACGCATGTTCCCCCAGAGTGATCGGTCCTTGGTCTCGTTAGCCCGCAAGGCGGCCGAGCGTGGCCGAGCTAAAGCTGCGCTGGTCTATCTGAACGAGGTGCGGGATAGGAATACCGAGGGGCTGGCCGAGGTGATGCAACTACTCGAGGAGCAGTCGTCAACTATGAAAAAGGACCCCGGGGGGGTCCTTTAGATCCCCCGCGGGCGAGCTCGGTCGGGCGAAGCCCGCCCGAGCTCACGCGAACACCTAAAAAAGCTGGTTGGGAGGGCGGCCCACAGGGCCATCGCCCCTCGCTTTCCCCTCGCGCGGTCGCGCGTGCGCACGGGCCCCGTCTACTTTGTGCCGCTCGTGTCGCTCGTGTCGCTTGTGCCGCCCGTGCTGTCTAGCTGCCCGACTTGCTGCCCTGGCCTCACGCCGCCATCGGGCTGATCCGGAGCCAGGATGGCCTCGGGCGGTGGCGGACCCTGCGGCGCACTAGGCGGAGAGCTCTTCAGCGCGTGATTTGCGTCATGGTGCAAAACGATCCAGTCGGCGATCCGCGCCACGTCACCAAAGCGGGTAAGATCGCCCTCGGTCCCCAATAGCGCGATGCCATAGCTGCGACCATCGATCCTGGCCGCGATGACCAGGCAGTAGCGGGCGCTGTCGTTATACCCAGTCTTGCCACCCAGGACTTGCACATTGGGCCGAGCGGCCGGGCGGTGAGTGCTGATGTAGTGAATAGCTGGGCGCGAAACCGGGTGGGCGTCGTACTCCACGCGCTTCACGATGGGGCCGAGCACGGGATGGGCCATGGCCGCCCTTAGCATGGCGATGGTTTCGCGCGGGGTCGATTGGTTGTCGGCGGAAAGGCCGGTAGGCTCGCGAAAGCGGGTAAAGCGCAAGCCCAGAGCGGCGACTTTGCGGTTCATGGCGCTCGTGAGCTGGGCGCTGCCGAGGCCGACGGCACGCCCCAGCGCGGAAACCGCGCGGTTGTCCGAGCCGAGCAAAGCGGCATGCAGCAGATCGCGATTGGACAGCGTCATGCCTTCGAGGAGTCGAGACCTTGCGCCGCCGCGGGCCACGTCGACGTCGACGCGCTTGATGGTGGTCAGCCCGTCCAGGTCTAGGTTGTGGTCCATCACCGTGAGCGCGGCTGCGAGCTTGGAAATCGAGGCGATAGACCGCGGAAGATCGGGCCGGCGATTCCACAGCTCGCGCCCGGTTTCGAGATCGATAACCAGGGCGCCGAGGGCTTGCACGTTGGGCTGTCCTCCCTTGGTGGCGGCGACGTGCCTTTCGGCATGATGGTGGCGTGGCCCCCGGCTCTTGTGTCCGGGCTTCCCGCCCCTCTTGTGGCTCTCGCCTCGCTTGCCTTTGCTGCTTTGCCGGTGACGCTGGCCTGGCTCGCATGCCTTGGTGGCAAGCTTGCTGAGGCTTGGGCGAGTCGGCGCGGCTTGAGGTGCGATGGCCTCGGCCGCGTGCTCATCTGCCCGCGCATCCGCGCTGGCTAAGGGGCCCCCGATAAGGAAAATCCAGGCGCCCAGCGCGGGCAACAGGGCCAGGACTGGTCGCTCTCTTCTAGTGGCGCGGGTTGATTGGGTGATCGTGGCATGCATCGGCGCGGTCCCCTCTCGCCTTCGTATCACGCCAGGCGCGGTTTCTGGAAGCGTTCGCGCAGCCCTGCTAGCCATTCACCGGCCAGGCGGAGGTAGCGCGTCTTCAGCAGCGAAAGACCGAGCATCAGCGCGGTTAGCCCCAGTAGCAACAACGTGGCGCCCGGCAAGGCGAAGCGGCTGCGCAGGGCAAAGACCAGGCGGCCATAGCAGAGCTCGACATGAACCCAGTAGATGAGCAGGGAAGTGCGGCCGAGTTGCCGGAACGCGGAGAAACGGCCACCCCGGACACGGCACCACAGGAAGCCGAACGCGCTCAGCATGCCGATCAGCCCAAGGCGGTGGAAAAATATGCCCGGGCCCATTTGCTGGATGACCTCGGAAGGATAGCGGATGATGGTCGGGTCGACATGGCGCACAATCCCCACCGTCGAGGTCATCACCGCGCCGGCCAAGCAGCAGAGCACAAAGCAGCGGCGCAGGCGGCGCTGGTCTTGGCTGGCATAGACCCAGAGGTGTCCGATGGCCACGCCCACCAGGGGCCAGGCGGCCCATGGGAATAGCGGGAACCAGGCCATGGGCCGCTGACCACCGATGTAGGAGGTGAGCGGTCGCGGCAGCCAAGCCGGAAAGTGTGCCGGCCCTACCCAGGGTCCCAGCCCGAGGAAGAGGGCCGCCAGGACCAGCACGGCAGTGATCTGACGCCGCCCCCGGCGGGGCACCGCGACCAGGGCGATCAGGATCATCGCGCTTCCGATGGCGTTCAGGATGTCGATGCGGAAAAGCGCCTCCCAGCCACCGTAGCAGTGCGCCAGCAGCCATTCCTGCAGGCGAAAGAGGTAGGCCAACCCGAGCACCTGCAGGCCACGCCGCCACAGACGGCGACGCATGACCGCGCTCGGGGTAGCCGTGGTCAGCCCGGTCTCGAACTGGATCGCGGCGGATACCCCAACCAGGAGCAGGAACAGGCGCGCGGGAATGCCGCTCGCTACTTTGATGGCCGCGTACGACGGGCCGGATTTGGCGCCGGGCAGCAGCCAGGCATCCATGCCATGCGCCAACATCATGAGCATCACCGCTGCGCCGCGCAGCCAATCGACCACCTCGATCCGCTGGGATCGCCGGTGGCCAGGCGCCGACGCCGCGGGTACGCTCGGGCAAATGCTGGGCGGGCTGTGGGTCACGCTCCCGGAGACTACAGTCCAGCGTCGGGAAAAGGTAGACTGCCGGCGCTGTGGCTATTTCGCTTGCGTACTCCGTTGATGCCGACGATGCCTTCATGTTTCATCCCCTGGCCAGCGGGGCGGTCGGGCAGGGGCTCACCTTCACCCACCGCCGTGGTGATACCGCCTGGCTGAACGCGCTGGCCGAGGCCGGCGAGACCGATGTCATCGCCATTTCCGCCGCGGCCTACCCGGGCATTGCCTCGAAGTACCTGCTCTTGCCGCATGGCGCTTCGGTAGGTCGCGGCTTTGGTCCGGTGGTGGTGGCCAAGCGAGCGATGGCGCGGACCGATCTCGCCGGCCGGCGGGTGGCTGTCCCTGGGCTGTCGACCACGGCCTATCTCGTGCTGCGGCTGATCGAGCCGGCGGTGGTTCCGGTGGTGGTGCCGATTGCGCCGTTTGCCCGCGTGTTCGAGGCGCTTGACGCGGGTGAAGTCGAGGCCGCGCTACTCATCCACGAGGGTAGGCTGCTCTACGAGCGGCGTGGGTGCCAAAGAGTGGCGGAGTTGGGCGAGTGGTGGTTGGCGGAAACCGGCCTGCCCCTGCCTCTTGGCGTTAACGTCATTCGCCGCGCCCTGGGCGCGCATACCATAGCCGAGGTCTCAGCCGCGTTGCGAGCTTCCATCCGCTATGCCCTCGCCCACCGGGCGCAGATTCTCCCCCTCATCATGGCCGAGCGGAGGGGTGAGGTCGCCCTGGACGAAAGCGCCCTCCTCGATCGTTACCTGGCCATGTACGCCAACCAAGACACCCTGGGCATGGCTCCCGACGTGCGCATCGGGCTCGCCACGCTGCTGGCGCGGGCCGAGGCGGCTGGGCTCTTGCCCGCGTGTATGGTGGAATGGGCGCCCTGAGCGCCGCGGTCTGGCTACTCCTGTCGATGGTCTGGTTACGCCATCCGATGGTCTGGCTACTCTTACCGATGGTCTGGCTACTCCTGCCGATCGAGAAAGCTGAGCACGGCCCGGCAGGCGGCGCTGGCGGCGCCTGCGGCATTTTCCCGCCATTGGCGATGGGCGGCCGGGCCCACGGTGTTGGCGATGCCCAGGACGACCGCGCAGGGAACGCCAAGGCGCTTGGCCGCGCGCGCCAGGGCAAAGGTCTCCAGATTTTCCAGGGCGCATTGTGAGCGGCGCGCTGCGAAGGCAGCGGCCTGGGGAGAACGTGTGATGGCCAGGGGGTTGGCGACGCTTGCGACTGCGAGGGCGGCAGCCTTGCTGATGGCCTGGGTGAGTCTCGGGGTAGTGCGCGCCCGCGCGGGGACCAGGCTGGGCAAGTAGGCGTGACGGCCGGGCAGGGTCTGGGCCAGCAGGACCGCTTCATCCACCGCCACGGCCTCGCCTACCTGGAAAGCGGGACCGCCAGGGTAGACACCGGCGCTTCCCACCATGATCACGGCTTGCGGCCGCAACTGGGTCAGAAGCCGAGTCGTGCCCACCGACGCCTCGACCAAGCCCACACCTATGGTGGCGACGGTGAGGCGGTGTCTGACTCTGGCCCCGCTCGCACTGCGCAGCGCCCGTCGCAACGTGGCTAGCTCGGGTGACCAGGCGGACACTACCAGCCATGCCGGGTAGGGTGGCGCCGGTGTTGTCTTTCCGTGGTCGCTGGTATATTGGCCTTGGCTTGCTCTAGCCACGCTGTGCATCCATGCCCAAGCGCATTATAGTCATACCGGCCTATAACGAAGACCGAACGATAGCCGAAGTCGTAAGCGGTGCGCTGAATTTCGCCGATCGGGTGATCGTGGTCGACGATGGATCGCGTGACCGTACCGGCTTGCTGGCCAGGCAAGCCGGGGCTCTGGTGGTGAGGCATGCGGTGAACCGCGGAGTGGGGGCGGCCATCGGCACCGGAATCGAGGCCGCCGTCCATCTGGGTGCCGATGCCGTCGTCACCATGGACGCGGACGGGCAGCATCGTCCCGAGGACGCGGGACGAGTATTCGATCGTCTGGCGCAAGGTGACGTCGATCTGGTCATGGGGTCGCGCATGAAGAAAAGCGACGACCAGGGCCACATGCCGGCCCACCGTGTTCTCTTTAACACATTGGGCAATCTGCTTACCTTCGCCCTGTTCGGGGTCTGGGTGACCGACAGCCAGTGCGGGTTGCGTGGGCTTTCCGCCCAGGCAGCGCGTACCATCGAGCTGCGCACCAGCGGGATGGAGTCCATCTCCGAGTTCATCAAGGAAATGAAGGACAAGCACTGGCGGCACGACGAAGTGGCGATCAAGGCCATCTACACCGACTATTCGATGTCGAAGGGGCAGAATTTCTTCCTGGGCGTCAAGGTGGCGCTCAAGCTGGTCTTCCGCCGCTTCATCCGCTAGTACGTCAGTCGAGACACGCCATGCATTTGCAAGCGATTCAGATCGTTCTCACTTGCTTCGCCGTCTTCGCCGTGTCGCGCGTGCTCATACGCTTCCGCCGCGGTAGCACGAGCGTGCCTCACGTTGCCTTGTGGTTGTTGTTCTGGGCTGCGGTGATCGTGGTCTCCCTGCATCCCGACACCACCAATCGTCTCGCCAACCTGCTTGGCGTTGGCCGAGGCGTCGACACCGCGATGTACCTGTCGCTGCTCCTCATCTTCTATCTCCTGTTCCGTTCGTTTGCGAAGATAGAGGACATGGATCGCCAGCTCACCCGGGTGGTGCGAGCAAACGCGCTGCGCGAGCTGGAAGCCGAGCTGGCGCGCGAGGAACTGGTCAAGCCTGGCCGGTCGAGCTGATACGAGGCCCTGTGGCCTGCCGTGGCTGGGTCGTCCAACCGTTGCCACCGCTATGATCCATCAGCGCAGGAGTCGGTCGAGATCGCCGGCCAAGGTCTGGGCGTCCATGGACAGCTTGAACCAGCCCAGCGTCTGCTCGCTGCGCGCGAACAGGGTGTCTTTGCCGTCCTTGGGTCTCTCCTTGCTGCTCGCGAGGGCGGCTGGCCGGGCGATTTCCACGAAGCCCAGACTGCGTCCGTGCGTTCGGTACTCAACCCGGACGTCGATTTGGGGCGCGCCCTCGGCCGGGACCTCGTCTTTGCCCAGCACCTCGAGCGGCCACAAGGAGAAGACACGGTCGTGCCAGGTCTTGGCCGTGGCGTCGGGTTGGTCAGGCGAGGCTGCCGCCGCGATACGAATTCCGCCCTCCGCCCGGGTGACCACGAAGTCCTTCCGCTTCGGGCCGTGGTCCACCAAAATGTGGTCGGATTCCTCCATCTTGAAGGCGTGTAGCCGCCGCTCGACCAGCAGCGAGGCCGCGGCTTGAAAGTCGGACAGCAGCGATCGCGCGACCAGGTAGACTTGGCCATTGCTCTCATCGCGCAGGTAAGGCTCGCTGCCTCCCGGAGGCGCTGGGGCAATGGCGAAGCTGCGTACGCCGCCCTGCAGAGTGAGCGTGATACGTTTCTTCTTGGCCGCGTCCAGACCCAAGTCGGCAAGCTTGCGCGCATCGAGCACGCCGAGAGCACGCGAAGCGCGTAGCGGGGTGAAGCTGCGAAAAAGGGTGGTGGCCGCCTCCGACCCGCGCACCAGCCGCTGGGGACTTCTGGTCATCGCTTGGTCTTTGCCCGGAAGGCCACCGGCCTTGTCCTGCGGCGCCAATTCGACCGACACGAAGGCGCCACTCTCGTTCGCCATGCTCAGCTCGACCCAGGTAGGCTTCTCCTGGTCATCGAAGCGAACCCGGGCCAGCTCGCCGCGGCCGATGTCGACGACCAGGACTTCGCCCGGCTCGAGCGCGCTGCCTCGTTGCCAGGTCAGGTAAGCCGCGGCCAGTCCGAGCAGAGCCAGCGTCGCCTGCGTCGCAAGCTGACGGTTAGTCACGATATCACCTCACGCCGGCGCCGATTACGGGTGGCCCAAAGGCCTAGCGCGACGGCCAGGGCCGGCGCCAGGAATACCGAGGCGTAGAACCACACGACATCTTGCTTGCGGGTATGGCGGACGGGGACGTCTTCCTCACTGTTCGTGAGGCCGGCTACGTCGGGCTCGCCCAGTAGCCAGCGCAACACGTCTATGGCGAAGATCGCGTTGGCTCGGTTGGCGATGAGGAGATCGGTGAACGGATCGGCATCCCCCACCACGAAGGCACGCCCTTCCTGGGCCGGCTTGCTCTCCGCCTTGCTCGCTGGCGGGGCGGCTGGCTTGGCCTCGGCTCGAGCGGGCTTGGCCTCGGCGGGTGCGTGCGTTGAGCCGGCCGGCGGCTTCTCGTCCGCTTTGGCCTCGGAGAGCGACCCTGCTGGGGCGGTGGGCTTGGTCGCGCTGGCGGCCGTCGACTTGGCCGCGTCGCCGGCCTGGCGCAAGGTCACCGCCGCGGCGACGGTGTAGGCCTTGCGTTGCTCGCCCGGTGCCAGCTCGAAGTCGCCGTTGTGGTCGGCGAAGGTGTTGGCGTCGGTGCGGACGACCAGGTCGACGGTGGGGGCCGGGCTGGGCGCGATCTTGGTCTTGCTCAAGCTCCCGGCACCCAGGAACACCACCGGCAGCTGGGCGCCGAACTGGGAAAGCGTGGGGAGAGCAGCATGGGAGGAGAAGGAGGTGGCAGCGATGGCGGTGCGGTCCGACTTCTGGTGCGTGCGCGCCCAATAGACTCGATCGTTGGCCAGCACGGTCGGCGACAGCTCGAGCGCAAGGCCGCCCAGAAGCGGCGCCGCTGTGTCGGCACCATCCGGATCGATGGCGACGAGCAGGCGCCCTCCCTCGTGGAAGTAGCGGAGCAGAGCCGCGGTTTCTTCCGGCAGCATGGCCGCCTGCGGGCCGATCACCATGACCAGGGCGGCGTCGGGCGGAACCTCGTTGCCGAGCCCCTGGGCGAGGCTCAGATCGCGCGCCTCCAGGTTCTGGATACCGAGCAGCTCCTTGAGGTGTGACAGCGCAGCCCCCGGATCCCCGTCGCGCGCGACGGCGAAAGAGCGCTCCCCGTGCCCTTGCACGAGGTACACCGTGCGCTTGCCGCGCGAAACCATGAGGATGCGCTTGTAGACATCCTGGTCCAGGCTGCGTAGCCGGCCGCGCGCGGATTCCAGCTTGAGCGGAATCTGAAGCTGCTCGTGCTGACTGCCGCGGGCAATGGCGACTGCGCCGTTGGCCGAGACCCCGAGCGCTTTGCCTCGCGCCGGATCGACGGCCTGGTCCACTCGGCTCAAGCTGAGCTTGCCACCCGGGTGGACCAGGTCGGCGAAGTAGCGGTCGAGCTCCTCGGCGACCTCGTTGCCGGGCGGGTAGAACAGGGTTACTACGACCGGCTGATCGAGGGCGGCTACGATCTGCCGGGTGGCTGCGCTGGCGCGAGCGGTGCGAAAGAAGCTCAGGTCGGCCTTGAGGTTGCGCTCCGCCGCCACGTACCCGATAGCGCAACAGAAGACCAGGGCGAACGAAATTCCCAGCCCCGCGCGCAGCGCACGCCCCAGGCGGCGCGCGTCCACCACCGGCGCCCGGGCCATGCTGGCGTACGACAGCTCGACGAGCAGGCCGCACAGCACGCTGGTGGCCAATAATCCCGGCCACAGCGCCGCCAATACCCCGTCGAGCCTGGGCAGGGTTGCCGCCAGCGCGCGGTGGCCGAAGAGGCCGGGCAAGGTGGCGCGGCTGAAGTAGAGGAGCAGGGCAAAGAGCCCGAGTCCGTACACTCCCGGCAGTATCATGCCCCCGTCTTGACCTTTGCCCGAGCGCAGGGCTAGCGCCAGCGCGGCCAGGGTGGCCAAGAGCCCGAGCAGAGTCGCGGCCAGGCCGACGTGACCCGACCCAAGGACGCGCTCGCCCAAGTACATTGCCAGTAACCCCGCGGCAAAGCCGACCGAGGCTGTCTTGCGGTGCGCTAGCGCCATCGCCTTGCCTCCAGAACGCGGATCGCAATGAAGAGGGCGAAGTAAGTCACCGCCAGGTAGTAGACGATATCGCGCAGGTTTACCAGGCCGGACTGGAAAGGCGGGAAGTGGCGGTGCCAGAGCCCGAGGGCGAACAGCACGTCGCTCACGGGACGCTCGCTGAGGTTGCCAAGGGGGAAGAGCAGGATCATGCCTGCGATCATGCCGCCCGAAATGATGACCGCGAGGAGCTGGGTGCGGGCCAGGGTAGACCCTAGCGTGCCGATGGCGAGGCAGGCGCTGCCGAGGAGAAAGAGGCCCAGGTAGCCGACGGCGACGTGGCCGAGCGAGAGCTTGCCGTTCACCAGGATCAAGAGCGGCATGAAGACGCTGGGCAGGGTGATGAGCACCAGGAAGAACAGCGACGAGACGAATTTGCCGATCACGATCTCGTGCTCGTGCACCGGTGAGGACGCGAGCAGCACCATGGTGCCGGTCTGGCGCTCTTCGGCGAGGAGACGCATGGACAAGAGCACCGAGACCACGATTGTCGTGCCGCTGTAGAGCCAGAAGAATTGACTGAGCACATCGGTCGACAGGCGGCTCTGCTCGCTCCCCAGAGCTAGGGCGTTGAAAAGGATGCCCTGCACGAACAGGGCGGCCGCGGCAATAACGTAGCCGCTCATGGTGCGCAGATAACCGGCGAGCTCGCGGCGCGCAATAAGCCAGGTGGCGGTCATTTTGGTCCTCCCGCGTCGCTCGGGGTGAGGCTCATGCTCTGGGTGAGGTTCATGAAGATGGACTCCAGGCGGCGTTCGTTGCGCTCGAGTCTCAGCAAGTCGCAACCGGAGCTTACCAGGAGTCGTGCCACCTCGGCCCGCACGTCACGGTCGGCCGCGATGGCGAGGGTAGTGGTACCGTGGCCGCTGCTCGGCTCGACGCTGACCTTGCCGACGCCGGCGATGCCGGCGACGATCTGGGTGATCCCGGTTGGCTGGCCGCTGACCTCGACCGTGATGGACGAGCTGCCCTGACCCATGGCAGAAGCCAGCTCGTCTTCGCTGCCCTGACCGACCAGCTCGCCCGCATGTATGACCAGCAGGCGGTCGCACGTCTGGCTGATCTCGGTGAGGAAGTGGCTGGAGATGAGTACGGTGTGCTCTCCGCGCAGGCCGCGCAAGAGATTGCGCATTTCCACGATCTGGGCTGGATCGAGGCCGGCCGAGGGCTCGTCGAGTATGAGCAGGGGCGGGCGGTGGACGATGGCCTGGGCTACGCCCACGCGCTGGCGATAGCCATGCGAGAGCTCCCCGATGACCTCGCTATGAGCCTGGCCGAGAGCTGTCTTCTCCTCGGCCTCGCCCACCCGGAGGTCGACCTGACAAGCCGGCACGCCGCGCAGCCTGGCGGCGAAGGCCAGGTAGCCGCCTACCGTCATCTCGGGGTAGAGCGGTGGCGTGTCCGGGAGAAACCCGACGCGCCGGCGGATAGCGTGGGGATGCTGGGACACCTCGAGGCCGTCCACCGTGGCGGTTCCCGAGCTGGGCAAGAGCATGCAGGCCAAAACGCGCAGGGTGGTGGTCTTTCCCGCGCCATTGAGGCCGAGAAAGCCGACCACCTCTCCCTTCGCGATGGCGAAGGAGAGCTCGCGAATGGCGGTCCGCTCGCCGTAGTACTTGGTGAGCTTGTCCACTTCGATCATGGCAGGGATCGTAGAAGTACTAAGCTTTTCCGCATCAGGCAAGGGGTGGAAAGCACAGGCGAAGGCCGAGCTGGGCTGGCCCACGCCCCCGCCGGCGCAGAGGGGCGAGGGGTGGGGTTGTTGGGGCGGCGGCGCGGCAATGCCGGGCTAATGGCTGTGAAAGGCCTGCAAGTCGGCCGAGGCTTTCTCCCAATCAGCCATGCGTTTGCCGAGAAGAGCGTCGAGCCCGTGCTCCTTGTCCAGAAGCTCGTGCAGCTTCTGCCAGTTGCCGCCGTGATCTCCGGCCAGGGTGGCGCGCAAGGCGGCGAGCTCGCCTTCGATGCGGGCAATCTCCTCTTCCAGCGAGGCGACTAGCCTCTCTAACCGACGCTGCTGGCGCTCGCGGTCCTTCTTGGCGCTGCGCATGGCTTCGGTGGGGGAAGCTCTCATCTCTGCGGGTGGTGCTCTGGGTGCCTCCCTGATCTCCGCGGCGCGATGCTCGCGCCAACTGGTGTAGTTGCCGAGATGGGCCTCGAGCCCGTCAGCGGTGAAGACCAGAAGGCGCCGGCAGATCCGGTCGATGAAATAGCGGTCGTGACTGATGACCACCAGCGTGCCCTCGAAGCCATCGAGGGCATGCTCGAGGGTCTCGCGGGCGGGAATGTCGAGGTGGTTGGTGGGCTCGTCCATGACCAAGACATTGCGTGGGAAGAGCAGCATCTTGGCCAGGGCCAGCCGGCTGCGCTCGCCGCCGGAGAAGCCACGCACGGTGCGAAACGGGTCGTCGCCGAAGAAGCGGAACTTGGCCAAGTACTGGCGCACCACCTCGGGTGAGAGATCGTCGCGCACCGACTGGATCTCCTCAATGGCCGTGCGGTCTTCGAGGAGCGAGCTCAGCTTCTGGTCGAAGTAGCCGAGACGGACGGACGGGCCATGCTCCACGCTCCCGGCCAGGGGGGGCAAATCGCCCACCAGGGTCTTGATCAGGGTGCTCTTGCCGCAGCCGTTGGGCCCGACGATCCCTACTCGATCGCCGCGGTAGATGTTGACTGACACGTCGGTCAAGATCGGCTTGCCTGGGTAACCTACCGTGAGCTTGGGCGCGCGGATGATCTCCTTGCCCCCCAGGTCTCCTCCGGCCGAAAAGCGCAAGGCTATCTGGCCCGCGAGCTGCCAGTCGTCTTGCGGTCGCTCGAGGCGATCGAGACGCTCCAGCATGCGCCGGCGGCTTTGTGCCTGCTTGGTCTTCTGCCCGGCTAGGTTGCGGCGGATGAAGTCCTCGGTCTTCTCCACCTGCTCCTTTTGTCGCTCGTATTCGACCCGGGCCCGCTCGAGGCGGCCCTCTCGTTCGACCACGTATTGGTCATAGGGGTAGGAATAGCGGACGAGGTCGCCGCCATCCAACTCGACGATGGCGCGGCAGGTGCGCTGGATGAAAGCTCGGTCGTGGGAGACCACGAGATAGGCGCCTGGATAACCTAGGAGGTGGCTTTCCAGGCGCTCGATGGCGTCGAGGTCCAAGTGGTTGGTGGGCTCGTCGAGCAGCAGAAGGTCGGGTTGGAGGGCCAGTACCTTGGCTAACTCTAGCCGTCCGCGCTCGCCTCCTGAAAGGGTCGTGATCGGACGCTGCAGGTCGGTCTTGGTCAAACCGACTTCTTCTATGAGCTCGCGCACCCGGGTCTCGATGTCATAGCCGCCCTCGGCGCGATAGCGCTCCTGCAATTCGCCGTAGCGCTTGAGATCGGCCTCCCCGCCCTCGCCCAGGCGCGCTTCCAGCGCCACCATCTCGTCGTGCATCGCATGCAGGTGGGCGAACGGCTGCAAGAGCGCGTCCAGCACCGAGCCCTCGCCACCTTGCTGTTGCGATTGCTGCAGATAGGCAACGGTGAAGCGTCCGAGGACGCGCACATCGCCGGCATCGGCGGCCAGCTCTCCGGCTAGCAGCTTGAGCACGGTCGATTTGCCGGTCCCGTTAGGGCCGAGCAGGGCGAGTCGATCGTCGGGCTTTATCAATAGCGACGCCCCGGTGAGGATCTCCTTGCCCGGGAAGCCGAAATGGACGTCTGCGAACTGTGCCAGGGACATGCTTGGGGAGCGAGCGACCGGGAGCCCGTCGGCGGGTCGGGGTCGCTAGCAGGGGAAAGGGCGCCTTTCTCTACCTGTTCTGCCGGGCGAACTCACGCATGTGGCTGGCCAAGAGCGTGCACCCATCGAGGGGCATGCCGTTGTAGATCGAGGCACGCACCCCGCCGACCGTGCGGTAGCCCTTGAGCGCCACCATGGCTTGGGCCGAGGCCTCCTTGAGGAATTTCTCGGTCAGCTCCTCGCTCGGCAGCTTGAAGGTGACGTTCATGTGGCTGCGCACGGCCGGATCGGCGACGGTGCCGCGGTAAAACCCTCCCGACTCGTCGATCGCGTCGTAGATCGCCTTCGCCTTTTCCGCATTGCGCTTGGCCATCGCGTCGAGTCCACCTTGACGCTCGATCCAGCGGAAGGTCTCGAGCAGCACGTAGATGCCGAAAGTTGGCGGCGTGTTGAGGCAGCTCTTGGCCTCGGCGTGGGCCTTGTAGCTCAAGATTTTGGGCACGCTCTTGGGGATGCGGTCGTAGAGATCCTTGCGCACGATCATCAGGACCACACCGGCCGGGCCGAGGTTCTTCTGGGCGCCAGCGTAGATGATGCCGGTGCGCGCGACCGGATGGGGGCGCGACATGATCTCGGAGCTGGCATCGACCACCAGGGTGGGGTGGGTCGGCCACTCGACGAAACGGTTGCCATGCACGGTCTCGTTCGAGCAGATGTGCAGGTAGGCAGCGCCGGGGTCGGCCTTGATTGGCGCAGGCAAGCGGTCGAAGCCCGAGGCTTCGCTGCTGGCGATCACGCGAATCTTCTCCCCCGCTAGCCCTCTGGCCACGTCGGCCGCCTTCTTCGACCATTCACCACTCACCACGTAGTCGGCCGGCCTGGAGAGGAAGTTCATGGGGATCACGGCAAACTGTTGCGTCGCCCCCCCCTGCAAGAAAAGCACGTCGTGGGTGTCGGGAATAGCGAGGAGCGAGCGGCAGCGCGCTATGGTCTCGTCCAAGACCGCGTCGAATTCCTTGCCCCGGTGACTGCACTCGGCAATGCCATAGCCTTTGCCCTGGTAGTCGAGCAGAGCGGCAGCAGAGGCCTCGAGGACCTCGTGGGGAAGCGTGGCGGGGCCGGCGGCAAAGTTGAATACGCGCTTTTTCATGGCCGCAGAATAGTCGAAGCCGACTGGGTTATCCAGCCCTTGCCACCGCGAGCCAATAACCCGTCTTTCCGGCGGGGGGGCTGGTGGGGGGACAGGCGGGGAGGCTGGCGGGGCCGTCATTTGACAGGGGAAGACTTCCGTACGTAGATAGGCACGATTTCCTACTGGGGCGCGCTAATCGCGCTCCGGCTCAACCCAAGCAAGGAGACAGCAATGACCCGCATGTTGAAGGCGCTTTCGGCGGTGGTTATCGGTGCAGCAATCCTGGTTGGCACTGCTTGTGAAGACAAGGAGTGCAAAGACGCTCTTGCCAAAGAGACCGCGACCGCCGAGGCTTCGGCCAAGTCCGTGGCCACGCTGACCAGCGAGCTGGCGGCCGCCAAGGGCAGGCTGGCGACGAGCGAGGCCGCCCTAGCCGCGGCTCGCAGAGAGCTCGATGCCGCCAAGGCCGCGGCGGCAGCGAAGGCGGCGGAAGAGGCCGCGGCTGCGCCGGCCAAGAAGGGCAAGGGCAAGAAGTAGCGAGCTCCAGCGAACCCTGGGCGAGCTAGCGATTCGGGGCGGCTATTGTCAAAAGGACCCTAGGAGGGTCCTTTTGATCCCCCGCGGGCGAGCTCGGTCGGGCCTAGCCCGCTCGAGCTCACGCCAGTCTTGTCATGGGCGGGAGGCCCCGTCTTTCCCTGCCGAACCGGCCAGGATGCGGCTACGCAGGGCTTGGTTTTGCCGCAACATCTCATCCGGCATGCGGGTGCCGAAGGTTTCGAAGAACTGCCCGACCGCATCCGCTTCAGCCAGCCAATCCTTGGATTTTACAGCGAGGAGCTTGGCCATGCTGTCAGGAGGCAAGGCCAAGCCAGTCATGTCGATGTCCTCGGGCTTGGGCACGAGCCCGATGGGAGTCTTGTTCGCGCTCACCTCGCCGCGACAGCGGGCGAGGATCCACTCCACGATGCGCAGGTTTTCCCCGAAGCCTGGCCACAGGTAGCGGCCGTTCTCGTCGGCACGAAACCAGTTCACGTGGAAGATCTTGGGCTGATGCCGGATGCGCGGCCCCATGTCCAGCCAATGGCCAAAGTAGTCGGCCATGTTGTAGCCGCAGAAGGGAAGCATGGCCATAGGATCGCGGCGCACTTCGCCCAGGGCCCCGAACTGAGCGGCCGTGCGCTCGCTTGCCATGCTCGCCCCTACATAGACGCCGTGGTTCCAGTCGAAGGCCTCGTAGACTAGGGGCGCCAAGGTGGCGCGGCGCCCGCCGAAGATGATGGCCGAAATGGGGACACCGTGGTGATGCTCGTAGCGGAAGGAATGGGTGGGGCAGTTGGTGAAAGGGGCCGTGAAACGACTGTTGGGGTGACTGGCCGAGACGGGTTTGCTGTCCTGGCCGCGCAGGGCGGGTGTCCAGGGTTGGCCTTGCCAGTCGAGGGCCTCGGCCGGCGGCGCATCGTCGTGGCCTTCCCACCAAACCGTGCCGTCGGGCTTGTACGCGACGTTGGTGTAAATGGTGTCGCGCTTGATGGTAGCCATGGCGTTGTAGTTCGTCTTCGAATTGGTACCGGGAACCACGCCGAAGTAGCCCATTTCCGGATTCACCGCCCAAAGCTGCCCGTCGGTATCGACCTTCATCCAGGCGATATCGTCGCCCACGGTCCAAATGCGATAACCCTTCTCCTTCAGCCCCTCGGGCGGGAGCAGCATGGCCAAGTTGGTCTTGCCACAGGCGCTCGGGAACGCGGCCGCGATGTACTGGATGCGGCCGACCGGTTCCTCGATGCCGAGGATCAGCATGTGCTCGGCCAGCCACTTTTCCCGTTGGGCTTGCACCGACGCTATGCGCAAGGCGAGGCACTTCTTGCCGAGGAGGACGTTACCGCCGTAGCCGGAGCCCACCGACCAGATGGCGTTATCCTCCGGGAAGTGCAGGATCAAGCGCTTGGCTACGTCGAGATCGGCCTTGCTGTGCAGGCAACGCGTGAATTCTCCGGTCGGGCCAAGCGCATCGAGCACCGGCTCTCCCATGCGGGTCATGATGCGCATGTTGAGCACCACGTAGATGCTGTCGGTGAGCTCGATGCCGATCTTCGAGAAGGGCGAGCCTATGGGGCCCATGGCGAAGGGGACCACGTACATGGTCCGATCTTTCATGGCCCCCGTCAGGTACTCGCGCGCTTTACGGTAAGCCTCGCGCGGGCTCATCCAGTTGTTGGTCGGGCCCGCGTCGCCCTGAAAGCTCGTGCAAATGTAGGTCAGATGCTCCGTGCGCGCCACGTCGTTGGCGGCTGTCCGGTGCAGATAGCACCCCGGCAGCTCGCCCTGATTGAGCTCGATAAGCTCGCCCGAGGCAACGGCTTCGGCGGTCAGGCGGCGCTTTTCTTCTTCGGAGCCATCGCACCAATAGGTACGACGCGGCTGACACATTGCCGCCATGCTCGCGACCCATTCTCGGACATGCGCATATTGGATCATCGCGAGCGATTTCTTGCATGCTCCCAGCTCGGCCGTCAACCGGTTCAGGGGCTTATGCTACTGGCGACCTCGCGGCAGTGGCTTTCCGCGGTGGCGGCAGGGATCGCGACCGCTTGGTCCTGGTCTCGCGCGGCGGCGCGCAGGGCGGCGGCGCCTGCACCCGCGTCACACGCTACCCCGAGGGCGTCGATCCCCGCGCGCTTGCACGATGCGCTCGGGCTGGCCAGCAGGGTCACCAGCGGGGCGATCGCCTCCGGGGTGCGAATGGCGGCGAGCGCCATCGCGGTTTCGGCGACGACGGTGTGCAAGGATAGATCAGCCTCGACCTCCTTGACCAGCCGGGCCAGCGCTGCCGCCAGGCCAGGCACGGTGGCCGGGTCGCGGCGCTCGGCCAGCAAGCGCGCGGCTAGCGCACGCATATCGGCGCTCTCGGGGAGCCGGCCGAGAATATGGATCAGGGCTGGGTTGGCCTTGGCCCCGTAACAATGGGCGATGCCGGCGAGGGCGACCTCTCTGACCTCGTCCACGTCGCGCTTGAGCGCCAGCTGCAGCGCTTCGTCGGCGGCTGGGGTGCACAATTCGCCGAGTGCCGCCACATCGGCCCGACGAACGTCGGTCCACGTCTCGTGTCTTGCCCCGGCTAGCAATGATGCCTCCGATCTCTGGTCGCGCCTCTGGCCGAGCGCCTCGGCCGCGAGGGCGCGCACGCGCGGATCCGCGTCGGCGAGCGCGGAACGCAACGCTGGCAGCGCCACCTGGTCCTCGACCTCGGGTGCCCCCAGCTCTGCGGTGGCCAGGTAGCGTAAGACTCCATCCTCGCTGCGCGAACGGAGCTCGGCCAGCGCGGTCAAGCCGTCCCGGTCCTTGAGGGTACCGAGCCCGCCGATGGCGCGTGCCTGCTCCTCGAATGACGCGGGGCCCTTGAGTGTCGCCTCCAGGGTGGCGAGAGCCTCCCTGGCCACGGTGGGCTCACGTCGCGCTAGAGCCGCCAGGATTACCAGAAGGTCCGCCCGCCGGCTGGTTTCTGCGGCCGGGGTCGCTGCTAGCTCGGCCTCGGCCAGTTGGGCGGCCGGCGGTTTTAGCATGGCCGCCGCTTCCCGTAGGGCGCCGCGGGTATGCGCCGCCGTGGGCTGGATGCGGCCCACGACGGCCAGCAGGGCACGGGCCGCGGCTTCGCCCGAGATGCCTGCCAAGATCCTGGCGGCACGCAAACGGTCGGCGTCGGCTAGCTTGGCGTTGCGCAGAGTCGCGGCCAACAGCCCGACCGGAGGCTCCGCCATCGCGGGCAACACTTTGGCTATCGCTCTTTCCTCTGTGGGCGTGGCCATGATGACTGCTCCTGCCAGGGCCGCCCCGGCTTCGGGCGAGGCTTGGGCCCCCGAGCCCAGCATGGTGGTCAAGGCTTCGACCAGGCACTCCCGGCCCGAGCCCGGCGAGGCCTTGCCCAGGGCGGCTACCACCTTGGGCAAGGCCGCCTGGCCAAGGCGGGCCAGAAGCGGCTGACGAGCGGTGCAGGCGATCCCGGCCGACAGGCTGGCGACCAGCCGATCCGCCGCCTGCGGGCCGTCGACCTCGGTCATGACGTCAAGCTCCGCGATCGACAGGGGCGCGCCCGGTGAGGCAGTCTCCCGCACTACTACCGTCACACAGCCCGAGGTAATCGGCCGGGGAAGCGCGATCCAGAAGGGCACCTCCGCGCGTTGCCGTCCTCCGTCGGCATCGTCTTCCAGCTCGACATCGACGTTGTCGGCGTGACCGCTGAAAATCAGCGCCAGCTTGCGCGGCCCGCCGGCGCGGGAGTCGAGCGTGCTCGGCCTTCCGGGCAGGAGCCGCAGCCCGGTTATGGCAAAACCGCCACTCGACCGCGCGGTCAGCAACTGACCGCGGGCGTCGCCCTCACTCGACCACACGGTGGTCGCATCGCCGTCGTTGAGCGCGACCGGTGGTCTTAGCCGGCTGGGGTCACTCGCTGCGCCCGGCGAGCTCGAAGCCGCGGAAAAGAAGAAGCCACCCTGAGGTCTACCCTCCGGAGCGCCACCGCGGTGCGCCTTGATTGTCACCGGTGCCAGGGGCGGGAGCGCCGGGCGAACAGGCTTGAAAGCGTGGTCAGTGAAGTCCCAGGTCATCAGAGCCAGCCTCACCGGCTGGCCATCGCAACGGGAAAGTCGTGCCACCGTTCGGTAAATGCGTATGGCAGTGTCGTCGACCTCGGCGGCTCCCGTCACCTCTCCGTCCGGATCGAGCGCGCCCGTGGTCCCCCACCAGATGACCTGCACACCGCCGCCCGCTGAGCGCTCGGCAAGCCAGACCTCCTCGGAGGGTACGCTCTGTCCGATCCGGGGCAAGCGGACCAGCAGGACGTCATGACCGGAGACCCAGCGCTCGGCCACCAGCGCCTCACCGTGCTCGCTGGCCTTTGTCTTGGGTATGAAGCTGGCGATGGTGTTATCGCCGTCGTGGATGGCGAGGCGTCCATCCGGCTCGAACGCCGCGTGGAGGGGGGTGGCGCCCATGCCATGGGCAGCCACGATGCTCGAGCCGAAGGTGGCCGCCAAGGCTGAGATCCATACTGTCGTTGCGTGCACGGCCGCGATCATGCCATGAAGAAGCGGGAGCCGGACGCGGAAGCGACGGTAGCGAGCATGCTGTGGCTGGCTCAGGGCTACCTGGGACGGCCGATTGCGTTGTAAACCTAACGGATTGCGGCGCGCTACACCTTGGGCTCGGACGCCGCCATTGACCAGGGCGGGTGGCTCTGTTATTCCCAGTGCTCGTGGCACGAGCACTGGAGAAAGAACTGAAGCGCCCCGACGAGTTCGTCACCTTCTGGACGAAGCTCGGCCAGGCAATCTCTGCCCACCGCGGGAAGGTGGCAGCTCTGGCGGTGGTGGTGGCGCTTGGCGTGGGCGCGGTCTGGGGAGTGACGATATACCGTCGCAGCAAGGCGGCCAAGGCCACCCTTGCGTTCGAGCGTATCGATCGGATTGCCAATGCCGACCTCCTGCCCGCAAAGGACGCGGATGACACCGGGAAGGCCACCATGGAGGAGGATGACGGCATTCCTCACGCGAAGACCGAGAGCGAGCGCCTCACCGCCGCGAACCAGGCCGCCGATGCTTACCTGGCCGTGTTCGGCTCGGCCGGGCTAGGGCGCAAGGTCTTGTTCGACAAGGCCGGCCGTCTCCTGGTCCTGGGCGCTCCCGGCCAAGCGGAACAGATCTACCAAGACTTGGCGGGAAGCGAGCCTGACCACGACCTGGGTTTGCTGGAGCGGGAAGGCGTCGCCCTGGCCCTCGAAGCCGAAGGTAAGCTCGACGACGCCCTGCGCGCCTTTGCCAGTCTGGCCGAGGAATGTCAGGCGGGCACCAAGTTCTATCTGGATCGAGCCTGGTACGGCCAGGCGCGCATCCTGGAGCGGCAGGGCAAGGGCAAGGATGCCGCGAAGATCCTGCGCGAGATCCTGGAGAAGGTGCCGAAGACGGACTTGCGTACCCAGATTGATGACCGCCTGGCCCTCGCGAGCGAGAAGTAGTCTCGTGCCGGTAGCCGCCCTCGCGCACGCGAGCTTGTCCAGGCCACGGTTGCGGCCTGGCGCGTTCGGCCTGGGATTGCTGCTCGTCGGGTGCTCGGTCGCGACTGTCCGCCGCGAGGTTCCCCCGTCGCGCGACTACCCGGCGGGCGTAGCGCAGATGCGTTGGCACACGCAAATTCACGCTTACCCCCCCAGCAATCCACACCCCGAAGAGTGTGCGACCGGCGCCCTGGTCGGTAACCGCTTGGTGCTGGGCTCGCGGGGCGAAGAGGTGGTGGCGATCGACCTGCTCTCGGGCAACACCGTCTGGAGCGTGCCAACGAGCGGCGGCGTCGATGGCGACGCCCGCTATGATAGCCAGCGTGGTCAAGTCTACGTGGGTAGCGACGACGGCGTTCTCTATGCGATCGAGCCGGCCAGCGGGAAGCTGCGCTGGTCGAGCAGGTTCAAAGGCCCCATCGACCACGCCCCCGCAATAGGAGAGCATAGCCTGCTCTTGGCTACCGCAGCCGACAAGGTTTACGCGGTGGATCCGGCGAGCGGGAAAGCGCGCTGGCAATACGAGCGCGAGCCCCCGGAGGGCTTTACTATTCATGGCTATGCGGTTCCGCGCCAGGAAGGTCGCACGGTTTATGCCGGATTCAGCGATGGCTACCTGGTGGCCCTCAACGCGGAAACCGGTGATCTGTTGTGGTCCCGCTCGCTCGCGGCCGCCTCCGACCAATTCGTGGACGTCGACGCGAGCCCCATGGTCTGGCATGGGCTACTCGTCGCGGCGTCATTCTCGGGGGGGCTTTATGGCCTGCGCCCTCGCGACGGCGAGGTGGTGTGGCATGCCTTTCTCGACGGTACCAACGCCATAACTTGTGGCGGCTCTCGCCTGTACGCGGTTTCCGCCCGGACCGGGTTGGCTGCGGTGAGCGTGAGCGACGGCAACATCCTGTGGCGCCAGGGTCTGCCCACCGCCGGGGATCTCACGGCCCCGGTCGAGGTCGGCCCCTACCTCGTGTTCAGCGGCAGTCGCGAGGGTCTATTCGTGCTCGAACGAGAGAGCGGTAGGGTGCTCCAGATATTCGATCCAGCCCGCGGTATGTGTGCCGCGCCGGCCGTGGATCCGAATGGACACTCCCTGTACGTGCTGGCCAATAGCGGCTCGCTTTACGCGATAGACCTGATCTGGTGATGGCGTTGGCCAAGGCGGTGGCTCAACAATCACTGAGAGCCGGGCAAGCGGCCCGCTTCGGTCAGCCGCCGTACCAACTCTTTGATGCGACGACCGCCGCCAGCGTCGCGCGCCCTCCACTCGATGCCGAAGACGTTCTGATCGCCCGTCTTGCCGGTCCACGCCACTCGACCGATGAACGCCATGGGAACCTCGGCGCCCGGCGGAGCAATTTCGAGCACGACCAAGGACCCGTTGGGGACGAGCGCTCGCGACAGCACGAAGGCGCCGCCGCGGCCGATGTCGCGCAGCGTGCCTTGCAGCCCCGCGGAGCTATCCACCGGGTGCCACGTGATGGCAAGCTCGACCGGTATCCGCTCGTGGCGTCGGCGGCTGCGCACCGCTGTACCCGCGCTGGCGCTTTCGAGCAGATATTCGCACTTGGCTTGCTCGCCCGGCAGAAACTCGACGCCGATGCCGGCGCGAATCTTGAGCAAGTGGCGCCCCGGCCGTCGCCAGGTCACCTTTCCGTAGATCAGCATGGACGGTTGCCGCCGACCGAGTCGGACTTTGACCGCCACCAGATCGCCAGTTTGCAGTTTGCTCCGGGTTGGGCAGAAGACACCCCCATGGCCGCCCGAGGGCTGGTAGCCGGCCCGAAATTCCTGCGCGTTCTTGACGACGAACTCGGCCGTGACCCCTTGGGCAGGGGGATTGCCGTTGTGCTTGCGGAGCGGGGCCTTTTTGTTGAGGGCAGGCATGCTGGCGCACGGGGCGGAGGATAATGTTCTGCTGACCTTTGACTTTGACTACGAATTGCCAACGGAGTGCATAGCCGCGCATCCGTTGCCGGAGCGAGATAAGTCGCGGCTGCTGATTCTTAGCAAAGATGACGGCAGGCGCAATCATGGATTGTTCTCGGCGCTGCCGGGCCTTCTGCGGAAACGGTCGCTCCTGGTTCTGAACGATACCCGCGTGATCCCGGCACGGCTTTCCGCTCGCAAACCCACCGGCGGCAGGGTCGAAGTGTTCTTGGTCGAGCGGGTTGCGGGCGCGACCGCGGCGGCAGAAGACGCTTGCTGGAACGAGCGCTGGCGGGTGTTGCTGCGTGGCCTGGGCAGCTGCCCGACCGGGACCATGCTGCATTTCGATGCTCAGCTGACCGCCGAGCTCGTTGCGCGGGAATCCCGGGGTAGCGCCGTGGTTTGCTTCCGTGGCAGGGGAGGTGGCGGTCTCCTGAGTATCATCGAGCAAATCGGGAGCATTCCCGTGCCACACTACATCGAATCGGCGCGGCGGCGTGCCCCGCCGTTGCCCGCGCTGGACGACCGGCTTCGCTATCAAACGGTCTACGCGCGCACGCCGGGTGCGGTTGCCGCTCCTACCGCCGGGTTGCACTTCACCGAAGGGCTACTGGCGCGAGTGCGGGCCGCCGGGCATGAGATAGCCTACCTCACCTTGCACGTGGGGCCGGGGACCTTTCGCGCGGTGACCGCCGCTGACCCGAGCCAGCACCGCTTGGACGGCGAGCGTTACCACATCGGTGAAGATGCGGCGGCGGCGCTGCGGCGGGCGCAGGCGGAAGGGCGGCCTATCGTCGCGGTGGGGACCACGGTGGTACGCACGCTCGAGACCCTGGCCCAGCGCGGTCCCATCGTTGCCAGCCAGGGCAGCACCTCGCTGCTGATTCTGCCCGGACACGAATTTCGCGTGGTCACCGATCTGGTGACCAATTTCCATCTGCCCAAGTCGTCCTTGCTGATGTTGGTGTCGGCCTTCGCCGGCCGAGAGCAGGTGCTGGCGGCCTACCGCGAGGCCATTGCGCTGGGCTATCGCTTTTACAGCTATGGCGATGCCATGTTCATCAGACCAGGACCATGTCCTCCCCAGCCCACTAGTGATGAACCCTGAGCCATGAGTGATAATTTCGAGATCCGCGCGACTTGCGGGCGAGCTCGGCTAGCTCGGCTGCGCACCAGCCACGGCACGATCGAGACACCGGTCTTCATGCCGGTCGGTACCCAGGCCACGGTGAAGGCGCTGTCGTCGGCCGATCTGGAAGACCTCGGCGCGCAGATCATCCTGGGCAACACCTATCATCTCGCCCTGCGGCCCGGGCCCGAGGTAATAAGCTCACTGGGTGGGTTGCACCGCTTCATGGCATGGACAGGTGCCATCCTCACCGACTCGGGCGGCTTCCAGGTGTTCAGCCAGCAGGGCCGGCGTACCGTCGATGAAGATGGCGTGACCTTTCAGTCGCACCTCGATGGCAGCCGTCAGCGTCTGACGCCCGAGTCGGCCATGGCCATCCAGTCAGCCCTGGCCAGCGATATCGCCATGGCGTTTGACGAGTGCCCCCCGGCCGATGCCCCGCCCCAGGCTATTGGCCAGGCTATGCAGCGCACCACCAGGTGGGCGGAGCGCTGCTTGGCCTCGCCGCGCTGTCCTGGGCAATTGCGCTTCGGCATTGTCCAGGGCGGCACCAGCTTGGAGATGCGGATGGCCCACCT
>Ga0187889_10000528_pt1 | contig 45697 bp, 31 predicted proteins | sample June2016WEW_7_10_2_FD_132992 | JGI IMG/M metagenome (GOLD analysis project Ga0187889, IMG submission 132992) | Peatland microbial communities from SPRUCE experiment site at the Marcell Experimental Forest, Minnesota, USA - June2016WEW_7_100 | ecosystem: Environmental > Terrestrial > Soil >... | reverse complement strand
TTCCGCCATGGCTAGACCACCGTGAATAGCAGCAAGAGCGCCAGCCCCACTGCCGTGGCAATCAGGCTGCAGGGTGGGACCCCGCACGCCACCGACGGCGCAAGCAGATGGGCGCAGCGGCGCTCGATGGCTCGCCTTTGCAGGCGCTCCCATCCGCTCGTGGACGGCGCAGGGCCGTCCGCCAGCTTGCGCAGACTGCCGGCCACCAAGCGCGCATCTCCCACCCCTCGGGCGGCGCGCTCGTCGGCCCGCCCTTCCATTTCCGACACCAGGGCGCGCGCCGCAATCTGAACCCCGGGGCTGAAGATGAACCCGCCGCGCACGATCATGAGGAGCAGGCCCAAGAGCGGGTCGCGCCGCGTGGCGTGGCACATCTCGTGGGCCAAGGCCGCTACTAGCTCGTCCGGCTCGAGAGCAGCCACGACGGCGGTCGAGACCACGATGACGGGGCGACGCAGGCCCCGGCAGACCAGAACGACCCCGGAGGTGTCCTGGATGAGCAGCCGGGGCATGGCCGCACCCACGGCAAGCCGAGCGCGCTCGGCTGCCGTGAGCAAAGCCAACGGCAGCTCTGATGGCCTGGGCAAGCGGAGCGTGGCAGCGTCCCAGACCAAGGGGACTAGATCACGAAGGAAGAGCGCGACGCCGACCAGGGCAAAGAGCTCGGGCAGGACCATCCCCAGGGCATGGCCGTGCCAGGTCATGGCCGACCAGCGCTCGACTGACAGCAGCGCCCAGCCATCGCGAAAGCCGTCACCAGCCCGGGTTGGGAAGAGCAACCAATATAGCGGGGGCAGCACGGTGGCGTAGCACAGACCCAGTAGCCAAAAGCCGAATCGTGCCGTCGGGCTGCGGTTGACCGGCAGCTGGACCAGAAGCGCGATCACCACCACCACCAGCATGCCGTGCACGACGATCTCGGCCGCCTGCCTACCCATCTTCCTGGTCCGGCTTGCGCGACTCTGCCGACGGGGCAAGGGCCTGTGGCTTGGCTGGCGTGGCGGGGGGGAACCGCCGTGCGTACTCCAGTGGGTGCTCGTGCCGCATGCGCTCACGCGAAATCTTGCCGGTGAAGATGGTCTTGCTCCCTGGGAAGACCTCGGGAGCCAGGATCACGTTGTAAAGGTGCCAGACCACCACGACCAGAAACGCCATCAGTCCTTCGCTGCCGTGGGCGAGCTTGGCGGCAGGGATGACTTGCCCGGGCAGGACCCGCGTCGCTTGTATGGGGAACAGCAACAAGAAGCCCGTGCAGATCATGATCAGGCTGCCGAAAGCCAGGCCCCAGTACTCGAATTTCTCTTTGTAGTCGAAACGGTCAAACTGGGCACGCTCGTCGGAGACGCGCAGGTAGTAACGAAGCGTGACCACCACGTCACGAAAGTCCTTCCGCCGCGGCACCATGCTGAGGCTCGAACGCCCACCTAGAACCGCGGCCAAGACCGCGGTGAGATGCGCGAGGGCGAGGCCGGCGAACAGGCCACCCGCCAGCCGGTGCAGGTAGCGGACCTGGGCGATGCCCCCCAGCGCATGCACGACCAGCTGAGACAGGGTGGCGGTGTGGAACTTTTGCGGCAATCCGGTCAGGGCCAGGGCGAAGAAGAGCACGATCACCAGCGCATGCTCGACCCGCTCGCGCCGGCTGAACCTGACCACCTCGCCGGTCTCATCTTTCATCGGTTGGTCACCGTACGCCAGAGATGAAGGAGGATCTGCAGGATGAGCCCTAGGACGATGAAGGGTATGATGAGCGTGTAGAACAGCTTGACCAGATAGACGAGGGGCGTTCGGGTCAGAGAGGGCTCGTAGTGGCTGAGCCAGGCGGCGGGAAAATTGGCGGATGCACCACGATGGCATTTCTGACAGGTCTTGACCAGGTTGGCGCGAAATACGGCGGCGGCCGTACCGCTCACCTTGCCAATATCGTGAATGCCGTGGCAGTCAAAGCACAGGGCGACTACCCGCTCGGTGGGCCTCGTGCCCTGCCCGCCGAAGCTGGCCGTGACGCCGTGGAAATCGGCCAGGTAGGTTGACAGCACGGCCGTCGACAGCCCGTACTTTTTCATGCGCTGCGGGTCGGCATGGCACCTGCCACACAGGTTGGGTGTGCTCATCAGCCAGGCGCGATTGCGCGGACCGGCAATGTCGTGTGAACGATGGCAGTCCGTGCACACGGGCACGTCTTGGTTGTTCTGCTCGATAAGCGCCCGGCCGTGCACGCTCTTGGCGTAGGCCTGCGAAATGGTTGCATGGCAGGTGGCACAAGTTTGCGAAATGCGCGAGCGCGGCTCGGCAGGACGAGCGATGCCGTGCGATCCGTGGCACTTCACACACGTCGGGGCGAAGAGGTCACCCCGGGCTTGCAACGCGTAGTGCAGGCTGTCGAGAGTCTTGGTGTAGTTGTCGAAATGGCAAGTCTTGCAGGCCTCGCCGAAGCTAGCGCGGAACTGGACCAGGCTCTGGTATTGCCGCGCGGGGTGGGGAACCTCGTCCAGCCCGGCATGACAATCGGTGCAGCGCAAGGACTTGTGGACCGACCCGGCGAGCAGCTCGCTCTTCATGAACAGGGGCGCGGTTTCTCCGCTTGCCAAAGTCATGGACAGGTCCTGCTGACCATGACACGCGAGACAGCCATCGATTTCTTCATCTGCCGACGATGGCGCGGCCCGTGCAGGCACGGCCAGCGCCAGACTCAAGAGAACCATCGCGGCCAGCCCGACCCTTGGCCTGACGCACCAGGCTCGGCACACGCTGACTCGAGGCTGCCTGGCCCTGCCGCATCGGGCGCTTTCCCGAGGTCGATGGGGAATTTTCCCGTGCCGAGACCGGTGCTGGCCGTATTGGCTGAGACCACCATTGGGGCTACCTTGATAGCAAGAGCACGGGTTAACAGGACCTAGAAAGGCAATTTGCTCATGACCACCGCCGGCACACTCGTCAAAGGGGGCTTCTACTTCAATCGCGACGCCTGGGATCTGGTTGCGGTCAATGGCAAGGAGGGTGTCCTGCCGGGCACGGAAGGACAGCGCTGCCTCAGGGTACCGGTCTGGGCGATGCTGGGCCTGGCGCCGGTACTGGGGGGTCTCTTCGTCGTGTTCTTGCCGCTCATCGGATTCGCCCTCGTCTTCATGCACCTCGGACGTGGTGCCCTGGCGCTCGGGCAACGCGGCGTGCGCGGATTGCTCCTGCTGGTCGCCCCTTCGTGGCGGCCGGGTCACGCCTACTTCGCCGGCAAGGGCAGGAAGGTCCCCGCCTCCCCCGGTGAAACGTCGGGCGAAGGCAAGCAACCCCAATCTCCGGCGCAATAGCAGCATCAGTGCAAGAGCGCGTGGATGGCCAGTATCGCCATGGTGATCCGCGTGCCTCGGCAAGGGCCTTCGGTTCGGCCGGTGGAAGCCAGCGTAAAAGCTCGTGACGACCGAAGCAAGGTGCGCATGGGGATGGTGCAAAGACACGCCGATGGGGCGTTGGCCTCCCGTCGCATGGGGCTAAGCCCACTATCGACGATCCTCCCATAGGTCACAAGCAAAATCGGATAAATGGGGTCTGATTGGGGTTAAGCTTGGTCGGGTGTTGAGGACAGAGGCCCGCTGCAGCTGGGCCCACATCTGCCCAAAAGTGGGCTCCGCTCTCGTGGAAAGGGGCTCCCTCGTGACGGGTAACTGCCATTGCCCGAGGCAAGGCCGCCGGGGCCTGCGCATCATGACGCCAGCCGAGCTCTTGCGGTTTGCTGGCGACGCCAAAAGTTAGGAGTGTCTACGCCCGGACCCAGGAGCGGCCTGGCCGATGAGGGCGGAGCCTGCGAACCTGCGGCAGGCCTCTCGCCCTACCGCAAGAAGCTACGAATCCGAGTTTGGCTTTGCGAGCCTGTACCTCGAGCTAGCCGGCCAACCCTGGCTCGCGCAACCCGCAAGCCACCCTCGGCCAGCTAACAACTTCCGATTCTCACGCGCATGGGCTAGGCTCATTCGAGTCGCACCCACCGCCATGACTTCGGAACTTGAATGATTAAGAAGCTCGTGTCACTGGCGCTGTCCGCGCCCATGATGGTCTTGCTCCTCGCCGGCATCATCATCATCGGCGGGCTCTTCGCGTTCCAGAAACTCGATATCGAGGCGTACCCGAACCCGGTGCCCCCGATGGTCGAAACGATCGTGCAGCCACCGGGCTGGAGCGCGGAAGAAGTCGAGCGCTACGTCACCGTCCCGATCGAAGTCGGTCTGTCAGGCATGCCGGGCCTCGACCACATTCGCTCGCAGTCCATCTTCGAGCTGTCGGATATCAAGTGTTACTTCACCTGGGGCACAGACTACTGGACCGCGCGACAGGAAGTGATCAACCGATTGCAGTTTGCTCAGCTGCCACCAGGGATGGTCGCCCAGCTCTCGCCGTGGAATGCGATTGGGGAGGTTTTTCGCTATGTGGTCAAGGGCAAGGGCTACACGCTCAACGATCTGAAGGCCGCCGAGGACTGGGTCCTCGAACGGCAGTGGAAGCAAGTCCCGGGCGTCATCGACGTGGTGAGCTATGGGGGCGAGACCAAGCAGTATCACGTCGAGGTCGATCCCTATCGAATGCGAGCCCGCGGCATAGGACTCACGCAGCTAAGCAGTGCTATCGCCAACGCTAACGCCAACGCCGGCGGTAATCGAGTCACCCTCGGAGAGCAATCCTACACCGTTCGTGCCCTCGGTCTTGTTCACTCCGTTGCCGATATTGGCGACATCGTCGTGACGGTTGCCAAGGACAAGAACGGCAACTCGACGGGAAGTCCACTCCGCGTGCGAGACGTTGCCGACGTCGCAATCGGGTTCGCGCCTCGCCTCGGCATGGTCGGCAAATTTGGCGGCTGTCCGATCGAATTAGACACCGCGCCATGGATCGATCGCCTGTTCGAGTCACGGAAGGAACGCGACGAACGCGAGCGGCTGGACAACCCGTTGGCGCAGCGAGCATGCGATCCCAACACCGTCGCTGACGAGCCAGACATTGTGCAGGGAATCGTTCTAATGCGATATGGCGCGGAAACGAAGCCCACGCTCGAAGGCCTCTATAAACGCATGGAGTACATCCGCAAGAACCACATCCTTCCGCCAGGCATGGACATCGAGCCCTACTATGACCGGAACAAGCTCGTCGATGTGACCACGCATACGGTCATGGAGAACCTGTTGGTCGGCATGGGGCTCGTCATGATCGTGCTGCTCTTGTTCCTCGGCAACGTGCGCGCGGCCATCATCACCGCCATCAACATTCCCATCGCGCTCCTGATCGCCTTTCTCGGCATGGTCTCGACGGGAATGGCAGCCAACCTGATCTCCCTCGGAGCGGTGGACTTCGGCATCGTGGTCGACTCCTCGGTCATAATGATGGAGAACGTCTTCCGCCATCTTGGCTCGCACGGGAAAGGAGGCATCATCGAGAGAATCCAAGCTGCGGCTGGCGAGGTCGGCGGCCCGATGTTCTTCTCGACGCTCATCATCGCCGTCGCGTTCCTGCCACTCTTCACGATGACCGGCGTTTCGGGCGTCATCTTCTCGCCGATGGCCCACACGTATGCCTTCGCGATCGGGGGCGCGATCCTGATGGCGCTGACGCTGATGCCCGTTCTGGCGTCCAAGACCATGCGCGCCGATGAAGAGGAGAAGCCGAACCGGTTGATGCGGGTGTTGCTTCGTATCTACACCCCGCTGTGGCGCGTCGCGCTCTCACGACCTCGCAGGGCGGCGGCTATTGGCCTTGTCCCGATTCTTCTCTGTGTCGCTCTCTTCCCTTTCCTTGGCCGCGAGTTTATGCCGAAGCTCGAAGAAGGTAACCTGTGGATTCGCGCCACGCTCCCCATGTCGATCTCGATGGAGCAGTCGGCCACGTACACGGGGCGCATGCGCTCCATCCTGCGCGAGCATCGTGAGGTCGAGACCGTCGTGTCGCAACTCGGCCGCCCCGATGATGGCACCGACGTCACCGGCTTTTTCAACATCGAGTTCTTCGCCCCGCTCAAGCCGTTCGATCAGTGGCCGCGCGGCTTGACCAAGGAAAAGCTGACCGAGCAGGTCAAGACGGAGCTGCAGAATGCCTTCCCGGGCGTCGTCTTCAACTTCTCGCAGTACATCAGCGACAACGTCGAAGAAGCCATTGCCGGTGTCAAAGGTGAGAACAGCGTGAAAGTGACCGGGCCCGACCTCAAGGTCAACGAGACCAAGGCCGACCAGATTGTCGACATTCTTGAGCAAGTCAGGGGAGTGACCGATCTCGGCATGTTCCACACCATCGGCCAACCCGAGATCGAGATCGTCCCCGACCGGACGATCTGTGCGCGCTACGGTATCAACACCGGTGATGTCGACGCCACGGTGCAGGCCGCCATCGGCGGACAGGCGGTGACGCGCGTCTTCGAGGGCGAAAAGCAATTCGATTTAACAATCCGGTGGCAGGAGCCCTACCGTCACAACATAGACGAGATCCGGCAGATCACGGTGGCCACGCCGGATGGGAACTTCGTACCGCTCGGCCAGCTCGCATCAATCACCCGCGTCGAGGGCCCAGCGACGATCTATCGTGAGGACGGCAGACGTTACACCCCGGTAAAGTTCTCGGTGCGCGGCCGCGACCTTGCCGGGACGATCGCCGAGGCTCAGGAGAAGATCGAAAAGAAGATCAAGCTGCCCTATGACACGCACCTCGTCTGGGCTGGAGAGATCAATGAGCTCCACCACGCCACTGCCCGTCTCGCCATCATCATCCCGCTCACGTTCTTCTTGGTCGCTTTCCTGACCTACAGCGCGGTCAAGAACTGGGTCGACACCGTCATTGTGCTCGTGAGCATCCCGGTCGCGTGCACCGGCGGCGTGCTGGCTTTGCTCATCACGCGCGAGAACTTCTCGATCTCGGCGGCGATGGGTTTCATCTCGATTTTCGGGATCGCCATTCAAGGCGCGATTCTCGTCGTCGCCTACTACCAACGCCTGCGTCATGACGGACGCACCATCGAGCAAGCGGCCAGCGAGGCAGCGGAGAAGCGATTCCGCCCGGTCTTGATGACAACGCTGGTGGCGACGCTGGGCCTTCTGCCCGCGGCGATCTCGAACGGCATTGGCGCCCAGACACAGAAGCCACTGGCAATCGTGGTCATCGGCGGCTCGCTGATTCTCGCCGGTCTCACTCAGGTTCTCCAGCCGGCGCTGTTGACGCTGGCCCACCGCTGGCTCGACGAGCGCCGGGCGCGTACAGCGTGAGGTTCCCGCGAAGTTGGGTTTGCGCGACCGCGTCGAGGCGGCGGATCGAGCGGATAGGATATGGTCGCTTCAACGCTTGAGCGTGCGGCAGATCTCGAGCAGCTCCGAGACCGCCCGCAGCCTGGCCTCGATCCCTTCGCGCGAGAGGTCGATCTTGGTCGCGAGCCGGTCTTCGGGGCGCAACGACCCGGCCAGGTCACTGGCTGCCCGCAGGCGGGCCTCGATGCCGGGCGCCGACATATCGACGCTCATCGATCGCAGTCCTTCAGACTCTGTATGTCCGCGATGTCCTGGGGCCGCCCGGCCAGTGCCTTCATGGCGATTAGCGCCTCCCGCCCAATCACCGCGATATGGCCGCCCGCGAACGGCAGGTGCATGCGCCCCGCCCAGGCCGCATCGAGATTACGATCGACGAGCATGAAATCCACCATGAGGAGCTCGCCATTTGCATACACCTTGCTCACGCGCTGAAGCCGCGTCCCATCCTTGAACTCGAAAGGAAGCGCTTCGAGTGTGAATCCACATGCGCGCGCGGTGGTCATGGCCATCGGCAGCGCCTCCGGCGGGATGAGCAAGTCGATGTCCTTGGTGGCACGTGGCGCCCCCCACACCGCAACCGCCAGGCCGCCCGCCAGCGCGTACTCCACGCCCGCGCGATCGAGCGCCGTCACCAGCGAACGCAGCTCATCGAACAGGATCATGACGGAATTGTAGCAGGTCAGCGTGGAACGCGGGTCGGAGGGCAGCTCGCGCCGACGACTTAGCAGCGGCAGCAGCGGTTCGTTCCCTCCGCGGGACCGTAGTGGGTGGTGATGCCCAGGACGGACCGTTGCCCTCCTGTCCGGTCATCGACCGACCGAGCTATACCACCACCTCGAATCCACTCGCCCGCGGCCGTGGATGGTATTCGGCGGCAGCGCGGGCCAGCCTGGCGATACCTTCGCTCATGGTCGCGGCGTCGCCCACGATGGGCAGGCGAACGTGGTCGGCAAAGCGACGATCGGGAGAATTGGCCGAGCCCGCCACCAGCGCGACACCGTGGCGCTGGGCAATTTGCGCCAGCTCTTCGGCATCGCCACCGGGAAGGCGGACCCACAGCAACAACCCGCCGTCTGGCTTGCTCCAGCTCCAGCTGGGCAGCTTGTGCCCGAGCAGATCGGTGAGCATCTGCAGGTTCTGGCCGAGCTCACGCGCGCGCGCCTGCTCGGCCACACTGGCGTGCTCGAGCAACGTCACCGCAACGACCTGCGAGAGCAGTGGACCACCGAGGTCGGAGAGGGCCTTGAAGCGGCCCAAACGCGCAATCCACGACTCCGGTCCGCGAATGAATCCGACGCGCAGGCCGGTCCAGAACAGCTTGCTCAGCGAGCCGATGGTCAGGATAGGGGCGGCGGGGGCAAAAGCGGCGATGGGCGGCGGGCATGGTCGCGCCCCTAAGGCTATGCCGCAGGCGGCGTTATCCTCGACCACCGGAATCTGCAGCTCTTGGCAGAGCCGGGCAATTTCGCGTCGGGTTGCTTCGCACATCAGTGCCCCGGTCGGGTTGTGAAAAGTGGGTACCAGATAGAGTAGCCGCGGTCGCGTGGCCAGAAGCGCGCGCAGGCGGTCCAGGTCGATGGCGTCCGCGGCGCCCGGCAGCGCGAGCACCCGGGCACCGGCCGATGCGAAGACGTCGATAGCACCGATGTACGTCGGATCTTCGGTGACCACGGTCTCGCCCCGGCCGACCAGCAGCCCCGCAACCAGGCTGATAGCTTGCTGGGCGCCATTCGTGATCAGGACTTGATCTTCCCGCGTGGGCAAGCCTTTGCGTCCGAGGTGGCCAGCCACCGCCTTGCGCAGCGCGGGCAGGCCCATCGGGAAGTAGCCCGCACCATCACCCAAGCGAGCGGTGCCCATGTCCGCTACCAGCCTAAGAGCGTCGTCGACTTCGGGCAGAGGCGAGAGCTGAGCGCTCACGAAGCTGATGGTGGCGCTCGATCGTTCGATCAGGCTGCGGAAAACGACGTTGCGCCGAAACGCGGTCGAGACTTCGTGCTCTTGCGGGCTGGGCCAGCCGATCTTGCCCGAGCGCCTGATCCAGGAGCCACTACCGTGGCGGCTTTCCAGCCAGCCCGCCTCGCGCAGGCGCGCGTAGGCCTGCACCACGGTGGTTCGGCTGATGGCAAGCGCGATGGCCAGGCCGCGCTCGGGCGGCAAGCGCATCCCAGGCAGAAGATCGCCACGCTTGACGGCGGCGGCAATGGCATCGGCCAGCCGGCGGTAGCGCGGACCCTCGCCGTGCGCGAGCTCGCCCAAGGCGCGGGTAAAGTCGACAACGGAGGTCATGTCAGGCAGTCCACCTGGGCTCAAGTGGTTCTTGAACCTGCCAGCTCCATGCCGCATTTTCAAGGCCTTCCCGATGGGATGGTAACTGGACTTAGAAGTGGACATCCAAGCCGCCTAGCCCTGGAGCAAACCGTGACCGAAAGACTTCCCCGCATGGCCTTTTTTCAAAGACCGCATCGTTCCCTACGCCGAGGCGCAAGTCGGGGTGCTCACCCACGCGCTCAACTACGGTACTGGCGTCTTCGCCGGCATCCGCGGCTACTTTAACCGGGAGGAAGGTAAGCTATTCGTTTTTCGCCTCTTCGACCATGTGCGTCGCCTGCACGAGTCGGCCAGGCTCATGCGTATGGGCCTCGCCTTGAGCGAGGAGGCCACCAGCCGGGCCGTGCTGGAGTTGGTGAGAGCCGAGGGCCTCAGGGAAGACTGCTACATCCGCCCGCTCGCCTTTTACGCGGACGAGATCATCGGCGTGCGCCTGCACGGGCTCAACCCGGTGCTCAGCATCGTGGCGCTGCCCTTCGGGCTATATATCGACAAGGCCGACGCTGCCCACTGCACGATCTCGTCCTGGCGCCGGCCGGACGACAACGTAATCCCCGCGCGCGGCAAGATCACAGGCTCTTATGCCAACAGCGCCTTGGCCAAGAGTGACGCCCTATTGGCGGGATTCGACGAGGCCATCCTGCTCAATCATGCCGGCTTGGTCAGCGAAGGGTCGGGCGAGAACGTCTTCGTGGTCCGCCGCGGGGTGGTGGCCACGCCTTCGCTCAACCAGAGCGTCCTCGAGGGCATCACCCGCCGATCGCTCATCACCTTGCTGCGCGACGAGTTGGGCGTGCCCGTGGAAGAGCGGCCCATCGAGCGCGGCGAGCTCTTCGTCGCCGACGAGGTCTTCCTGACCGGCACAGCAGCCCAGATCACCGCGGTTGCGCGCATCGACCACCGCCCAGTCGGCAGCGGCCGCATCGGCCCGCTCACCGAGCAACTACGCCAGCTCTTCTTCGACGTGGTTCGCGGACGCGTGGCCAAATACCGCTGCTGGTGCGTGGAGACCTAGTCGCCCATAGCACACCGGGCGGCTTGCCCTCAGCAGCTCCTCAACAGCGATCCAGCGCGCCCAGAACAGAAGAACAGGACCATGAGTCACGTACCGCTCGCGGACCGTGGCCCGGTGGGCGGCAAAGCCCTCCGAGATGCGAACAATTGTGGCGGCCGGCGCTCACTTGCGCTCGCGACACCGATGCGCTAAGTCTGGCATCGGATCCAATCACACCACCCGATAGTCTCCACTGCGTGGCCGGCTCGCCATCCGGTGGTCTTAAGGTCTCCGACGAGGAGACCATTGAGGAGCGTTCCCCATGCGTGCACTGCCTAGAATGCCGCTATACTTGGTACTAACCCTGGTTGCGTCTCGAGCCCTGGCCGCGGAAGCGACACCCGCCCCTCCGCCGCCGCCCGATCAGATGCCCGCCGATGTGCCGCCGCCGGCAGCCCTGCCCCCATCCGCGCCGGCGGCAAGCGCGACCATGCCTCCCCCTGCCCTCCCGGCCATCCCCCCCACCATCACGCCCACCCCAATGGCGCCCTCTGCTCCGAAGCTGGCGCCGGCCACTGGCGCTCCGGCACCGCTGTTCGCTCCCGGCCCTTCCCCCCTCAAAGTGGAAGACGCCCGAGGCGACTCCGTCCACATCGGTCTCTTGCTACAGCCCCAGTTCCAGTCGGCGAATAGCACTACCCTCGACGGGTATTCTAACAATCTCTATCTGCGCCGCACCCGCATCCTGCTGGGCGGCACCCTGCTGGGGACTTTCGAATACTTCCTCGATACCGACTATCCCAACCTGTTCCTGTCTACGCCCGAGGCAGGCACGAACGGCGCCGCCAATACCAACCCCAAGAACACGCCGGGCATGAACATCCAAGATGCCTTCGCGACCTGGAAGGCCTGGAAAGACATGCTGAAGATCGATGCCGGCTACATGCTGCCTCCCCTCGCCCACAATGCCGTGCAAGGTGCGACCACCCTCTACGCCTGGGACTATTTCAGCTACTCTTTCCAGCAGGGCAATGCTCTCGGCTCGTCGGGTAACCCGGTGGGCCGCGACCTGGGTGTACAGGCGCGCGGGTTGCTCCTGGACGGCCACCTCGAATATCGCGCTGGCTTGTTCCAGGGCTTCCGCGATGTCGCCTCCGACAGTCAGGTGGCGGCGCGCAACTTCTTCCGCTTTACGGCACGCATCCAGGTCAACTTGCTCGACCCCGAGCCGGGTTTCTTCTACCAGGGCAGCTATCTCGGTGCGCGCAAAATCCTGTCGGTGGGCGGATCGGTCGATATTCAAGACAGCTATCGCTACTATGCCGGAGACATCTTCGCCGATCTGCCCGTCGGCCCGCTTGGCGTGGGCACCGCCCAGCTCAACGTAACCCACCTTACCGGCGGCACCCTCGTTCCCGCCCTGCCCGAGGAAACTGCCGTCATGGCCGAGGCCGGCTTTATCTTTGCCGCGGCCCAGACCGGGCCCATCCTGCGCTTCGAGCACCTCTCGGTGACCGGCGGACAGGACCAAACCCGCTATGTCGGAGGTCTCGCCTATTGGCCATTCGGCCACAACAGCAACGTGAAGGCCTTCTATACGAGGCTGCACGAAGACGGCGCGAGTCGCGACATCAATCAATTCAACCTGCAGTGGCAGCTCTATTTCTACTAGCCGGCCCTAGGCAACGACCGGCGACCAGCCGGCCGGTCTCTCGCCTCGAAGGTTCCGAATACAACCCGGGCGTGCTCTTCGATCGCTCCGCCATTTTGACCTCACCGTCCTTTGCCGAGGTGGCAATCCCGCTGTTGCCGGTCTTCGCGCCCCTATAGCTTTGCCCAGGGTTTGCGTCGGGCGACGGGTGGACCAGACTAGCTCGTATGCCGAGCCGCCCGCTTGCCCCGACCCGCCACCGCGGTCCGCGCGACCATCGCCGGGTGGCGGCCGCCCCAGCCTTGGCCGGCGCGCGTGCGCTGCTGTTCTTCGCGATCTTGGGCCTCGGTCCCGCGGCGCGTGGGGAGGAGGAGCCCACTCGATGGGAGCAGATCTTCTTCCCTTTTCCCATCGTGGGCGCACCGCCCCAGCTAGAGCAGCAGGTGCAGCTGTTTAGCAACTACTTCCGCGGCCAACAGGGCCAAGGCGACACCATGTCGGCCGAGCTGGCCGTCATCGCGACCGCTCACCTGGGCCTGGTGCTCGACGTGCCCTATCAGATTGGCCTTGGCGGCCAACCTAGCGGGTTTCAGGACGTTACTCTTCTCGCGCAGTATCTGCTGGGCGGCTCGCTACACCTCGACGATCTGATCTCGGTCGGATTGCAGGCCACCTTGCCAACGGCGCAGCACGACCTCGGCGCGGGCGCTTACTATCTCGGTCCTTTCGCGTACGCTGGCCAAAGACTGTGGCGCCATCTCATTGTCGAGGCCAATCTCACTGCCCTCTTGCCGGTCGTCCACGGCGATTCGGCACACCAGCTGCTGACGAGCTGGCTCCTGGCGGCCTTGCTCACTCCGGTGAGGTTCACCTACCCGCTGTATGCCCAGGTCGAGCTCGACACCACGACTTATCTTGGCGGCCACGCCAGCCCGTCCCCGGAAACCCCGCACTCGCCGGCACAGACCACCTTCCTCGCCCCGGAGATCTTTCTCGGCCCATTTCCGACCCTGGTGAGCGACGGCACCCGAGTTGCGGCCGGAGTGTTCTTCAATCTACAGGGCGACCCCGTGCACGACCGCACCTACTCCATTACCGTCGCTTTCGACATCCCCAACCGCTTCGGCTACTAACGCGTCGCTGCTACCTCACCCCGCAGCGAGGCGACCAAGCTAGAGCACCGAACCATCGCCGCTGGCAGCCTCCGGCGGTGACTCGGGCAGGTCAGCATCGCATCCGGGCTGGGGGATGCCGCCATCCTGGATGGTGGGCATGCCCTGCGTCGCATACCGCGTCAGGGCGTTCTTGACCACCTGTCCCATCGCCGTGGGCTTTCCCGACCAATCCGCGAGGAGCGAGGGAAATGCGCAGTTGTCCGGGTACCATGCCCACGCGCTCCACGAACAAGCGCTCGCGTCGGCATAGGCAATGACGTCCGCGGTGTAGTCGGTGGCGCACTCGGACGTGTTATCGCCGAACTCGGTCACCATCACCGGATCGGTTGCAGTCAGAAAGCCCCACTCCGTCGTGAAGCCGGAAGCCGGCCGGGCATTATCGGCGCTGTAGGGATGGGTGGCGTACATGATGTTGTCGCCCTGGATGCGATGGGTCGGCACGCCGGTGAGGTCGTAGGCCCAGTCGAGACCGCCGGCGATCACCAGGTTACTCGCGCCGGCGGCGCGAACGGTATCGTAGAGTTGCTGCATCCCGACCGCAGTGAATGCGCCCGCGTTGCCCCCGCTCAGCCAGACATCCCATGAGATATCGTGCGGCTCGTTGTAGAGCTCGAAGAGCACGCGACCATCGTCCTGGTAGAAGCTGGCCACGCTCTGCCAGAAGGCTATCGAGTTCTGATCGGCCATTTGCTGCTGCCCAGAGGCAACCACGCCGTATTGGCCCCGATCCGACCAGTGCAGATCTAGCAGCACGTCAAGGCCAGCCTGCTTTGCCCATTCCACGGCCTGCTCGACGTTGAGCTGGTATGCCGCCGCGCCGTCGCCGAACAGCCACGAATCCTGATTGAGCGCGATGCGAACCACATTGGCCTTCCACGCCGCCATCTCCTTGAAATCGCTGAGGGAGATGTTATCGCCATCGGTTGACCACTCCAACGAAGGGCGGTCCACCCCGTGGAAGTAGTGCACATCGCCGTTCTTGTCGAGCACTTGGTTGCCGACCACGTGGTAACCTGGATTTACACTGGTGTCGTGGACGAACGGCGCCGGCTTGGCGGCGCAAGCCGCACAGGCCGCGCCTACGGCGGCGAGAGCCAGGGTCTGGGGGAAATGGGGCGTGGGCATGGCCGGGCATGGTAGCAGCCTTTCTCCTGCCCTGCTGAGCCCAAACGGCATCGCTCCGTCAAACCGAGGGTCTGTCCGAGCGTGCTCCGCTCTCGCGCTCGCCCGCGACGGCCCGGCAGGCCTCGGCAAAGACATGGGAGGCAATGGTCCGGTGGGCGAGATGCTCTTCGAAGTGAGCCCACGAACCTGCTTCGTCGAGCAACGTATTCCCAGCGCGGACCCGGCTGAAGACGCGGTTGCGCGCATGTTCTGAGCCGAAAAGTCGCAGGGACACCAGGTCTTGGATACGTATGTCGGGATAAAGATTGAGCTTCACCCGGTTGGGGTCCAAGCCATGTTGCCGAACCGCGAGCAGGACGGCCGCCCCGAGATGAATCATGAACCGATAGAGCTGCGGGTTAGCTACCGCGGCTTGCAGGCGGCACCACACGTGATAACCGCGCCCGCTGGCGATCACCAGCGGCGGGCACTGGAGCTCTTCCAGCTTGGCCACCAAGGTGCGCGTGGCGAGCTCGACCTCGGCAGTCGATTCGACGTTGCCGACGTTGCCGACGTTGCCAGTATTGCCGGCGCTGCCGGTGCTGTTGATCGCGCGGTTGTCGTCCAGATTGAACGCCAAGATGGGGTTGGCGCTCTGGTCGAAGTACAGGCAGACGTTGCCCAGCTTGGCCACGTGCCAGGAGAGCAGCTGATCCATCTGCTCCGGAATGATGCGGGTGAGCTTATATTTGTGCAGCACCCCGGAAATCGTCAGCTCGCCATACTCGAGCTCGATACCTCGCGCCTGGAGCTGGGCGATGAGATCGAAGCCGTAGGCGGTAGTTTCGAGCTTGGCTCGGTCCGTGGGCAGGCCACGATAGAAGGTCTTTATCAGAGCGACTCGGCTATCCACGGCATGATCTGAGTGAAGGTTTGGAAGCCCCGCGCACCCTCACCCGTTATCGCCGCGGTCTTGGCGGTCAGCGGATAGAAGACCTGCACCCCGTAGCGTCCCCCATACTCTATGTTGAAGGGATGGTCGTCGACCAGTATGGCAATGCCCCAGAGCTTGCAGAAGACGATCTTGTTACCGGCGCGGAAAACGTGGTCGAACGGAATCTGGTGGCATTCCAGCCAGTCCTTGGTGGCGCGATAGGCGGTTCGTAGGTCGCGGTGGGTGCAAATGACGATGCGCCAACCCTCCCGCTTGAGCCACTGCATAAAGGCAACCCCGTCAGCGCGGGCCTGGGCGCGCTCATAGCATTCGAGGTGGATTCTCGCGCGGAAATACGAGAATTCCGTGCTGAGCAGATCTTCGACGGGACATTGCTCGCCACGCAGCCGTTCCAGGTAACCGGCGAAGGTCGTAGGGCTCACGGCATAGCGCTCGTGGTAGGCGAAAGGGGTTTCGCGCAAGGTCTGGGTGAAGTTGTTCAGGGTATCGTCGAGATCGACGGCGATGGTGCGCAAGATGGTGCGAGCATCGACACATCGACGACAACGCTAAAATCGCCGCGCCCGCGTGAGCCGCCATGCGTCGCTCGCCGGTCCACGTGCGCACGGTTTGGGTCGGGCCGGGCAAGGACGCCGGGCAGCGGCCGTTCACAAATCGGCCCTTTCGCTTGTTGGAGTAAGAGCGGACGATAGCTCGTGTGCGTGGCCGCACACGAACCGGATGCACGTTCAGAGAAGGAGCCCGACCATGAAAAACCTAGCGCTCGCCCTAGCCCTCGCCCTGGCTATCGCCCCGGATGAGGGATGCAGCAGCTCGACACCGACGGGCGCCGATGCGGGCGCCGGCGCGACCGGGTCTGGCGGAGCGCAAGGCGGGGGCGGCACCTCACACGCGACGCCCGCGGGCGGGACCGGCTCTGCGACCATCACCGCCGGCGCGAACGGCAGCTTCGCCGTGGGCGGCACCACGGCCGGTAGCGACCAAGGGCGCGGCGGGTCGGTGGGGACCGCTGGCGCGGGGGGCGGGCGCCCGAACAGTGGCGGAGAAACGCAGGGCAGCACCGGCGGCGCAACTGCGCATGGCGGCAGCTCGGGTGGATTTTCCTCGCTCGGAGCAGGTGGGAGCAGCGGGCTTGGCGACAACTCTGGGCTCGGCGGCAACTCGGGAGGCGGCAACTCCGGCAGCGGCGGTTCCGGCCAGCTTGGAGGGAGCTCGGGCACCTCGAGCGGCACGGGCGGACAGCTTTCACCCCAGGAAGTGGTCAAGCTCATGCCTCCGGGCTGGAACCTGGGCAATTCGTTCGACGGCGACCCCGACGTGACCAGCTGGGGCAACCCCGCGCCCACGCAAGCCCTGATTAACGCTGTGCACCAGGCGGGATTCAAGACCATGCGGCTGCCGGTGACCTGGACCGACCACATCGGCGCGGCCCCTGCCTACACCATAGATTCGAGTTGGATGGGCCAGGTCACGCAAACTGCCCAGTGGGCGGTCGATGCTGGAATGTACGTCTTCGTCAATACCCACCATGAATCGGATGGCAACGGCGGGTGGGTGACCTTCCCCGCGTCTACCTCCGATGCCGCTGCCGTGGCGACCGAGGTCACGGCGGTCTGGACCCAAATCGCCACCGCCTTCCAATCGTTCGCTAGCCAGCTGATGTTCGAGTGCTTCAACGAGCCCAATGAAGCAGGCGGGGGCAACACCGCTTCGGCCCAGGCAGATCTGAACATGTATCTCGAAGCTTGTGTAAAAGCCATCCGGGCCACCGGCGGTGCCAATGCTGCCCGCATCGTCATGATCCAACCGATAGGCGCCAGCCCTATCCAAGCGGGCATCCAGGCAATGCAGCAGGCCAGCATCATCAACGACCCCAATCTGATCATCTCGCTCCACACCTACTACCCAACCAATTTCGGTCTCAGCACGACTCCCTACGCCTGGGGGAGCGATTCCGACTACACCAGCATGGCAAACTCCATCCAGCAAATTCTAGCCTGGCTGCCCACCCAGGCCGTGGTCATCGGCGAATGGGGCTCGATGGCAGCTCAGAGCACGAGCAACCGGGCAGCGCATGCCCTGGCCTATGCTCAGGACACGACCACGGCTGGCCTCGTCCCCATCTGGTGGGACAACGGAGGCTCTGGCACCAGCTCGTTCGCCATCTTCGACCGCAACACCGGCGACCAAACCATTCCCACCATCGTTAGCGGGATAATGACAGGCGTCAAGAATGGCCAAGCAGCTTCGAATAGCTGGGCCACCCTGGCCAATCCTTGATCAAGCCTCGGTGGCCGCGGTCGAGGGCAGGAAAAGCGCGACCGGCTCACGCACGCTGCCTCGGGGCAGATTGCGCAGCCGCTGCAGCAAGCCCTGCGTAACCTCCTGGCCGCGGGCTACCAGCAGCAGACCGGCGGTAGAGGTGACTCCTTGCACCAGAAGCATGCCCACCCTAACGCCGGCCAGAGGAAGATGGGAGAGCCCGGGCAAGGCAGCGTTCGCCTTCAAGCCAACGAACAGCTCGAGCAGCTTGCCATCGTAGCGCCCGCCACGCGCCCGCAAGCGGCCCAGCGCCGTCTCGGGATCGAGTCCGGAAGCTTCGAGCACGTCGTAAACTCGACGATCTTGAGCACGCGCGCGCCCAGGGGTATTGCCTCGCCCCGCGGCGCGCCCGGCAAATTGCCCGAGCCATCGTAGTTGCTCTGCTGGGCGGCCAGGATGGCCAGCACCGAGTCCAGGCGGGGGATGTTCTCGAGCAGCTGCACCGCCAGCCTGGGCAGATGCTCGGCCATCGCCATTTCCTCGGCTGACAGCACCTGGCCGTGATAGAGCTTGGCCTGGGTGGCCGGGGGGAGGGTGACGCAGCCGACCTGTGAGAGCATGGCGGCCACTTCGATGTGCCAGGCGCCGGGCAAGCCCAAAGCGGCCACCAGCTCCGCCGCGTGCTGCTTGAGGCGGAGGGCACGGCCGAAGGCCAAGGGATTGGCGAGCGACATAACGTCGATCAGCGCCTTGATGCTCCCACGCAGAGTCTGCTCGAGCAGCACCCGTTCGGCGGTGACCAAGCGCTGTTGCTCGACCGCGGCCCGCAGGGCGGCCAGCAGGGTTTCGGCTGGGCAGGGCTTGGTGAGAAAGCGAAAGATCTGGCCATGATTGACGGCGGCGATCGCCTGTGCCATGTCGCTCTGACCAGTGAGCAGAATGCGCGGGACGTCCGGGGTGCGCTCCCTGACCCGACTCAAGAACTCGGCACCGTCCATCTCGGGCATGCGCATATCCGACACCACTATGGCGGGGGATCACCGCCATCCAGGATAGCCAGGCCGGCCGAACCGTTGGGCGCGGTCGAGACGCGGAAGTGGCGCCGGAGATTTGAGCACCAAGCCTTCGAGCAGCTGGGGCTCGTCGTTTGCCACGCCGAGCAGCCCTTCTTCCATGGCCAAAGCCAGCTCGCCCGCCAGCCGGTTCAGAGCGGCTGGCTCGGGCGCACAGGGATGGGTGCGGCCGATCGATCCACGGCCCATTGGATGGCCTTGTGCAGAAGCTCGGACGGACACGGCTTTTCGAGGAAGCGGTCGCACAACTTGCGCGCCTGATCCGCCAACTCGCCATGCGACGCGCCGCTTAGAACGATACGGGCGACGTGGGGATACTTCGCCCGGGCGTGCTCCAGGACCTTGACCCCGCCCCCGCCCGGCATGGTCAGATCACAGACCAGAACATCGATGTCGGCGGCGGCGTCGAGACGAGCACAGGCTTCCTCGGTGTCGATGGCAAGTACCGCTTCCCACTCGCTGCGACGACCACGTAAGACCCGGCATATGCCCAGCAAGACCGAAGGCTCGTCATCCACCACGAGTATGCGCTTCATCACCTTCCCCTTTCGGTGGCTTCGCCCCGTACCTTGAACCCGGGCCGAGCCCGGGGGCCAGGCGGTATGACCGCACACGCGCTCAAGACCCGGGAGACTTCCGCCGAAGCTCAACTCAGAAGTCGCACAATCAAGGAGGCGCCAAACCTGCCCATGTCGGGTCCGATCTCGCAGCCTGCGCCGGCAGATCTCAAGCGGATACTCTTCGTCGACGACGACCCTAGCATCTTGGACGGCCTCCGCAATGCACTGCGCCCACAACGTCGCGAATGGGACATGACGTTTGCGCTTGGCCCCGAGGAGGCGCTGGCCAAGATCGCCGCCCAGAGCTTCGACGTCGTTGTCAGCGACATGCGCATGCCCCACACCGATGGCGCCACCCTGCTCGCCAAGGTCAAGCAGCTGCAGCCCAGAGCGGTGCGTATCATCCTCACCGGTCAGACGGAGCAGGAGAGCGTGATGAAGCCGTCTTCGTCGCGCATATGTTCTTGTCCAAGCCCTGCGACCGCGAGCTCCTCAAGAGGGTGGTCAGCCGCGCCTGTCACTTGAGCATCATCCTGAACAGCGACGAGCTGCGTTCCGCCGCCGGCAGTGTGGCTATGCTGCCCGCGGCACCCAAGACCTATATAGCGCTCAACGAGGCGCTTACTCGCCCTAGCTGCAGCGTGGCCGATCTCGCCCACGTCATCGAGCGCGACGTGGGCCTATGCGCCAAGATCCTTCAGCTGGTGAACTCGGCCTTCTTCGGATTGCCACGTAAGATCGGCTCTCTGAACGAAGCCATCGCCTACATTGGGATCCAGACCATCAGAGATTTGGTGTTGGCGCTGGAAGCTTTCGCGAAAAGCTCTGGCCCGGGGGCTCTGAGCCAAGCCGAGCTACTCAAGCTGCAAGAGCACTCGCTCCTGGCCGGAGTGATCGCCAGACGAATCAATGCCGGCGACAAGGATAAGGCCGAGCAAGCCTTTCTGGCCGGCGTGCTGCACGAGGTGGGCTGGCTCGTCCCCGTTCCTCCCCCGCCAGCGGACCGCTCTGCCCCGTCCGTCGACCGCGCCCTCCTCGGCGCCTATATGCTCGGGCTATGGGGGCTGCCCCATCCCATCATGGAAGCGATGGCCTACCACCACGAACCGCGCCTGCTCGCCCACTCCGAGCTGGAGTTGGTGGATGCGGTATACATCGCCCACAGCCTGGCGCTGGAGGCCGCCGGCAGTCCGAGCACCCAGGAGCTCGACCTCGACTATCTTGCCAGCCTGGGCGTGACCAAAGGGCACCTCGACGAGCTACGCGAGCACGCCAGAACCAGGAATGCACCCAGCCCCTAGAGCAGCGCCGGGCGAGCCGCCCGCTCGGCCGCCATGGCCCGCCAGCCCGGCAGCCGCCCCACGATTCCCATCTCCTCCAGCAGCTCGAGGTCCAGATCGACGGCCAGCTTGCCCGCCGCCCCCGGAAACGGCGGGCCGAATTCCTTGGCGAGCGCATCGGCCACATGCACCACCGCCGTGAGATCGAAGCCCGCACGCTTGCGCCGGCGCGGGACGTGGTGGTCGGCCACCGCCTCCACGATCGAGAACGGGATATGCCACAGGCCCAACAGATGAGCGCCGATCTCGGCGTGGGTCAGGCCGAAGAGCTTTTGCTCGGCCGCATGAAGGGTGCAGCCGCTGGCGGCGGCCTCGGCGAGGGCTTGCTCCACGCGATCGGGAAATTCCATGGCCATGACCAGCATACCGACATCGTGAAGCAAGGCTGCGATGAAGATCCCTTCTCTCTCCTCCTTGTCGTGACAGTCCCCCATCAGGTCGGCGGCGATGAGACTGGTGGTGACGGCGTGGCGGTGAAGGTGCTCCACCACCGCCGCCATGGGCGGGGGCACCGTCCCCGCACAGCGAAAGATCTCGGCCACCAAGGCCAGATGCCTCACCGTGTTCAGCCCGAGAAAGACCACGGCGTCTTCGATCCTGACTATGGGTCGGGCCGGCCGGAAGAAGGCCGAGTTTGCCAGGTGGAGCAGGCGGGCGCACAGCGCCTCGTCTTGCCGTACGACCGTGGCGACGTCACTGGCACAGGCGGACTCGTCGCTCATCACCGTGAGCAGTCGATGGTATATCTGGGGGCGCGCGGGCAGGCCGACCGCGCGACCTACTGCCGCCTTGACTGCCTCGTCGTTGATGCGTGACTGCAGAGCCAGCACACGATCGATCAGGGTCTCGATCACGGCGGCTTCGCACGGCTTGGCCACGAAGTGATGGACGACCGCCATGGCTCTGGTCACCGAGCTAGCGTCCACATGCCCGGTCAACATGATGCGGGCCATGCTCGGGTAGCGATCGCGAACTTCACCCAGCAGCTTGGCTCCGTCCATCCCGGGCATGCGCATGTCAGTGACGATGATGTCGAAAGCGGGCAAGGTGGCCAAAGTCTCCAGCGCCTTCTGGCCGCTGTCGGCAAAGCTCATGCCCCAATCAGCACGGCGGTGACGCAGCCGTAGCCGCAGCCCTTCCAGCACATGCGCCTCGTCGTCCACAAACAGAATTCTTCCTTTCATCGCTTCTCCGTCATCTGAGGCGCGCACTGACAGCGCCAAGGTTTTGTTGAGCCTCGAGTCGGCGGCAGTTTCGACGATTTTCTCCTTCAAGGCACTTTTTTTTGTGGCCTCTATTACGATGTGCGGCCAGGCCATTGACTTGATGCGGCTAGAGACAAGGGGGCAGTCCGCCAGCACAGATTGCCGGACAGCGAGAGGGGCAAACGAAGGGGCAAGCGAGAGGGAGCGAGACCGCAGCCACGCCACAGGTCAGGTCAAGTCCAGTCCCCGACCTGACGACGTTCACCAGCGATGGCCTGGCAAGAGAGCGACGCGGCATTGGGCGGTCCCGAGGCGTCCCGCGTCGTCCCCGGCTATGCAATGGAACAAGAGCTCTATGCCTCAGCCACCACCATAGTGGCGCGGGCGCATCGCCTTGCGGACAATCGCCCGGTCGTGATCAAGAGGCCCCGGGCCGCGCCGCCCAGTGAAGACGATATAGCCAATCTAGAGCATGAATACGGCATACTGAAATCTCTAGCCATCCCCGAGGTGGTCGAGGCTCTCGAGCTCGAGGTCGCTGGCGGCAGCGTCGCCCTGGTGAGCGAGGACGGCGGGGAACCCCTCTCGGCTGGCCCGCGCTCGGGCACCACCAACTTTCTGCGCAATGCCATTGCTATCGGTCGCGCGGTAGCGGCAGTCCATGACAAGGGCGTCATCCATAAGGACCTCAAGCCCGAGCACCTGCTGCGAGGCTCGGACGGCAAGGTGAGGATCATCGATTTCGGGCTCGCCAGCCGGCTCGACCACGAGTACTGCCAGTGGTCGGACGTGGATGCGCTCGAAGGAACGCTGGCCTACATCGCGCCCGAGCAGACGGGGCGCTTGCATCGAGCCATCGACCGCCGCAGCGACCTCTACGCCCTGGGCGTCACGCTATTTGAGATAGCCACGGGCCAGCTCCCCTTCCAGGCCCGCGACGACCTGGAGCTGGTGCACTGCCACATCGCCAAGACTGCGCCGCGGGCCGATGCCCTCTGCCCGGCCCTGCCGACCGCGGTCGCTTCAATCATCGAGAAGCTGATGGCCAAAGACGCCGAGGATCGCTACCAGAGCGCGGCGGGTCTGGTGGCCGATCTCGAACGCTGCCTGGCGGAATGGGAACGGGCGGGCGCGATCGAGCGCTTCGATCTGGGCGAGCACGACCTCGCCCCGGCCTTGACCATCCCGCAGAAGCTCTATGGCCGCTCCGCCGACCTGGCGGCATTGCAGGAACAGCTCCGCTCGGCGGGTCGGGACAAGGGGAAGCTGATCCTCATCCACGGCCCTTCGGGGATTGGCAAGTCAGCCTTGATCCACCAGCTACCCAAGCACCTCCACTGGCGCGGGCACCTGGTTGCGGGACGCTTCGACGACCTGGAGCGCAGCAAGCCCTATTCAGCTCTGGCCGAAGCCTGCCGCGAGCTGATGAAGACGATCCTTTCCAGCGGCTCCGAGCACTTCGCGCGCAAGCGACGCGACCTACTGCACGCCCTGGGCGGCAATGCTCGGGTAATCATGGACATCATCCCAGAGCTCGAGCTCATCGTGGGCGCCCAGCCGGCTGCCATCCCCCTCGGCCCTGCCGAATCACAAAACCGCTTCGACGCCACTTTCACGGCCTTCTTGGCCGCCCTGGTAACGCCCGAAGAGCCGCTGGTCATGTTCCTCGATGGCCTGCAATGGGCCGATCAGGCGTCCCTGCGCCTCTTGCACTTGATCCTCACTAGCCACAGTCAGGCGCGGTCGCTTCGGGTCATCGGCAGCTACCGCGACGGCGAAGTCTCCGCGGCGCATCCCTTGATGCACGCACTCGACAAGCTGCGCCAGAGCAACGTCGAGATCAGCGAGCTCGCCCTCGCGCCCCTTACCGAGGACGATATATCGTCCTTCGTGGCGGACGCCCTGGCACGCCCGACCAGCGAGGTGAAGCCCCTGGCCACCCTGCTGCTCGCCCAGACGCACGGCAACCCGCTCGACCTGGGTCAGCACCTGGAGGCTCTGCACAGCCAAGGGCTGCTCCACCTCGATACGGAGCGGCGCCGATGGACCTGGGACCTCGAGCGCATTGCTGCCCAAGCTACCGATGACGTCGCCCTGGTACGCGACCGGATCAGCGCTCTGCCCCGTGAAGCCCAACGCGTCGTCAGCCTGGGAGCCTGCCTCGGCCACGAGTTCGATCTCGGCACCGTCGCGGGCGTGGCCGAGCTGTCGCCCGCCGAGCTCGGGCAAGGGGTAGCCGCGGCCGTGCAGGAAGACATCATCGTCCTGGACCACGGCTGGCGCGCCCCCGCCAACACTGCCCCACGGCCGCCCGTGGCCAGCAGCGCGCGCTACCGCTTCCTGCACGATCGGCACCGGCAGGCCGCCTATGCCCTCCTGCCGGAGGCCGAGCGGCCGGCGCTGCACCTGGCCATAGGACAGAACCTGCGCAAAGCCCTGGGGGAAGGGCCGAGCGACGAAGAGCTCTTCGCGGTGGCTCAGCAGATGAACCTGGGCCGAGACCGCCTGACCGACGTCCGTGACCGCGCGTGGCTGGCCGAGCTCAATCTCACTTGCGCACGCAAAGCCCAGGCTACCGGCGCCATACCGCAAGCGTTGGGCTTGCTCGGCCACGCCGTGGCGCTCGCGGGCGTGCACGGGTGGAGCGAGAGCTACCGTCTAACCTTCGCCGCCAAGATGGCCGAGGCGGAGTGCGAATATCTCCGGGGTGACAACGAGCGCACCCTGGCGCTACTCGACGAGATCGACGCGCGAGCAGCTGATGTCCTCGACCGGGCCAGGGGTAAGAATCTCCGCACCATGGTCCTGGTTCGCCTGGGTCGCCCCTTAGACGGCTGCGCCAACAGCGTCGCGGCGTTGCGGCAGCTAGGAGTCGATCTGCCAGAGCTATCCGACCGCGAGCTGATCGAGCAAAGCTTGCACGCCGAGTTCGTGGTGCTGCAGCCGGAATTGGCGGCCGCTCCTCTGAGCGAGTTGCCCGAGATGTCGGAGCCGATCCAGCTCGCTCGCGTGCAAGCCCTGGCCCACGCCATTCCGCCCGCCTACCAATCCGTCCCCCCGCTCATGGCATTGATGGTGTTCAAGGCAATGCGCATCATGCTCCGCCACGGGGCCAACGATCTCCTCCCCTTCTTCCTTGCCCAGTACGCCATCGCCAACCTGGTCATCACCGAAGACCACGTTGCGGCCCATCGGCTAGGCAAGCTGGCCATCGCCGTCGGTCAGGGGCGCAAGAACACCGGCACCCTGGGCTCGGTTTACTTCCTCTGCGCCGCCTTCGTGGCCTACTGGTGCGAGCCCATCGCCGACGTCATCGACCTCTTCGAGCAAGGAACGCAGCGCTGTCTGGAAACTGGCGATCTGCTGCACGCCACCTTCTGTGCGACCCTGGGCACGGCCCATCGCCAGCAGGCGGGACGACCGCTGGCCGAAGTTCGCGCCGCCATCGCGCGCGCGCGCGAGCTGATCGAGCGCTCGGGCGACCGGCTCAATCGCCAGCATCTGGCGCTGCGCGACCGGCTGGCCGTGGTCCTGGCGGATGGCAGCGAGACACCCGGGAGCCTCGATGGCGGCGGTTTCAGCGAGGCGGAGTTTCTGGCCAGCGTGCCCGAAGCCTACCAGCCCTGGCTGCGCGCTGCCCAGGTCGTGCTGCGCTTCCACGCCGGGATGCATGACGAGGTATTGGCGGCGGCGGCTGGTCACGTAGCTAACACCGGGCTGCCCTATGTCTTCGACCTCGCACTTTACGCGGGGCTCGCCCACGCCGCGCTCGCCCGCGCAGCCCAAGCGGAAGACCGCGCCCGGCACCTCGAGGGCTTGGCCGAGAAGGCATCGACTTTTGCGGCCTGGGCTCGGCTATGTCCGGCCAACTGCGCCCACCGCCATGCCCTGCTCGCGGCCGAGCTGGCTGAGCTACGTGGCGATACCCTAGCCGCCTTGACCGAGTACGACCGAGCCATCACGGGGGCACGCGAGCACGGGTTCTTGCAAGACCTGGCCTTGGCCTACGAGCTGGGTGGTGCCTGCCATTGGCGCGGCCTGCGCATCAGCAGCGCCCTCACCTTCCTGCGCGACGCCGTCCGCGCCTACCGCGCTTGGGGAGCAGGCGCCAAGGTCCACCTCCTGCAAGAGTGCTATCCCGATCTGGCGTCCGGGTCGAGCAAAGGCGACGAGGAGTTGGCCGCCATCGCGCGCCAGGCGACCGACACCGCCAGCAAGCGCGCCAGCACCGGGCATGGCCGGACGGGCGCGGTCGCCCTCGACATGGAATCGGCCATGCGCGCCGCCCAGGCCATCGCCGGCCAGTTGTCCTCCGACAAGCTTCTCGAGCGCCTGATGCGCATCTTGGCCGAAAACGCCGGGGCTCAGCGCGCGGTCCTGCTGGTGCCCAGGGATGACGATCTCTACGCCGAGGCGGAGCGAACCATAAACCCCGACGTGGTCCAGGTGGGCATGGGAAAGGCGGTCGCCCAAGCCGTGGTGCCCGAGAAGATGATTCGTTACGTGGCGCGCAGCCACGAGGCGGCGGTCTGGAACAACGGCCTCGCCGACCCCACCAGCCTCAGCGACGACGCCTACCTGGGCGCAGCCGGGCCACGCAGCGCACTCTGCGTGCCGCTCTTGCACCAGGGTCAGCTCGGCGCCGTTCTCTATCTCGAGAATCACGCCCTGACGGGTGGCTTCAACCCGGCACGGGTTTCGCGCATCCAGTTCCTGGCCGCCCAAGCCGCCTCCGCCCTGGCCAACTCGCGCCTCTACGAAGAGGTAAACGCTGCGCGGCGCGATCTGGAGATCCGGGTTTGCGAGCGCACCCGCGAGCTACGTCAGCGCAACACTGACTTGCGTAACGTGCTCGACACCGTAAACCAAGGGCTGGTCACCATCGACCGCTTCGCCCGGGTAAGCGGCGAGAGCTCCGCGCGGGCCAAGTCATGGTTCGGCGCGCTGGAGAACGGGCGCTCGTGGATTGAGGTTCTCGCCGACGTAGATGCGGCCTACGCGGAACAATTCCAGTCCTTCTTCACCCGGCTCGCCCAAGGCGAGCCCCTGGCCAAGCTGCGCGCCGAGATGCCCCGCAAGCTGGCGGCGCGAGAGCGAGCCCTCGAGCTCGACCTGTCGCCGGTGGGAAGCGAAGAAGGCTGGCAGCACATGTTGGTTGTGGCTTCCGACATCACCGATCGCGAGCGCCAGGCCCACCTCGAGATGGAGCTGCGCCAGGCCCAGAAGCTGCAGGCGGTGGGTGAGCTGGCCGCGGGCATCGCCCACGAAATCAACACCCCGGCCCAGTTCGTCGGCGACAGCGTGGACTTTATCTCCGGCGTTTTCAAACAGATGCTGGAATTGCTCGGCCAGTACCGCAAGGCCAGCAAAGAGTGCAGTCCGAGCACGCTCGCCGAGCTGGCCGACGCCGAGGACCGGGCCGACATGGCCTACAACGAGGAAAACGCCCCGGCCGCGCTGGCGCGGGCGACCGATGGCATCTCGCGCATCGCCACCATCGTGCGCGCCATGAAGGAGTTTGCCCATCCCGACAGCCGCGAAAAGACCACCGCGGATCTCAACCGCGCGCTGCTGACCACCCTGACCATCGCGCGCAACGAATACAAATACGTGGCCGAGGCGGACACGGCGCTAAGTCCCCTGCCGCCGGTGCTTTGCCACGTCGGCGACCTCAACCAGGTCTTCTTGAACATCATCGTCAACGCCGCGCACGCCATCGCCGACGTGGTGGGGAAAAGTGGCGGCAAGGGGCGCATCACCGTGCGTACTTTCGCGGCCGGGGACCGCGTGCGCATCGAGATTACCGACACCGGTTGTGGTATTCTCCCCGAGATCCGCGACCGCGTCTACGATCCATTCTTCACTACCAAAGAGGTGGGCAGGGGCAGCGGGCAAGGACTGGCGATAGCCCGCAACATCGTGGTCAACCAACACGGGGGACAATTGAGCTTCACCAGCGAGGTCGGCCAAGGAACGACCTTCATCATCGAGCTGCCCGTGGGGTGACGAGCCCGACCCCGGTAGCCCTTCAGCCTGCCGCTTGGCCAAGAGGCAAGCGCACGAAGAACGTGGTGCCCTTGCCGACCTCGCTCGTGAAGTCGAGCTGGCCGCCATGCTGCTCCACCACCACCCGGCGTGCGATGGTCAGCCCTTGTCCGGTGCCGCGGCCAACCTCCTTGGTGGTGAAGAAGGGTTCGAAGATGTGATGGCGAATCTCGCTCGGTATGCCCGGGCCATCGTCGGCGATAGCCACCACGGCCCGGTCGCCTTCAAGGTAGGTTCGGATGGTGATCCGCCCCTTGTCATCGCCGCGCGAAGTCTTGTCGGCGATGGCGTGGGCGGCATTGACCAGCAGGTTCAAGAAGACCTGGTTGAGCTCGCCCAGGCGGCAAGGCACCATGGGCAGCTGGCCAAGCTCGGTGACCACCGTGGCGACGTGCTTCCACTCGGCCGTGGCTACCACCACGGTGGCTTCGAGAGCGCGGTTCAGATCCGATGGGCTCTTTTCCGTCCCGCCGGGATGGGCGTAGCTCTTCATGGCCGACACGATCTTAGCCACACGCGCCACGCCATCCAAGATGCGCCGGATGGCCTTGGGCGCTTCCTCCTGCGCGAAAGCTATGTCGAGCTCCTCCCGGCGCGTTGCCATCGCCCCGCGCGCCGCGGGATCGGCCGGCCCGAGCCGAGCGAGGGCGTCTTCGCAAGACGACACATAGGCGAGCATGTCGGAAAATGCCTGTTCGAGGAAGCTGGCGCTGTCACCCACGAATTGAACCGGGGTATTGATCTCGTGCGCTATGCCCGCGGCCAGGCGCCCAATAGCTTCCAGACGCTGCGCCTGCGCCAGGTCATGCTCCATCCGCCGCTGCTCCTCGAACGAGGCCAGTTGTTCCGCTATGCGCTGTTTCTCGGACTCCGCCCTTTCGGTGATGTCTTTGCCGACGCAGCAGGCCCGCACCGCCGCATCGCCCGCTCCGCCCGCGGGCGAAAACGAGAGCTCGAAGATACGCTCGCCGACGTAGGTGCGGCAGCGCTGGCTCTGCCCTGCCAGGGCCTTTGCAAAACCGTCGACGAGCTCGGGCGAATCCTCCACCAGATCGTACATGGAAGCGCCGACGCTAGGCTTGCTTGCGCCTTGCCAGCTCGGCAGGGCGCCCCCGTCGACCAGGGAGAAGGTCCCATCCGCGTCTATGGCAAGCAGCACCATGGGGGCGTGACGCAGGACCTCGCGCAAGCGAGCCAGCGCCATGTCCTGCTCGCCGGGGTGGGCATTGCCCCCGTCCTCCGCAACCACGACGTCCATCCGACTCAATGACAATCCCCCTGGGCCGCGGCTGCGCGGCCCGGTACCGGCGAAGGGACCGGCAGATCCGGCGGCTCCCCCCTGCTGGAGTCGCTCGTCCTGGCTAGCTCGCCGGGTGGGAGCCAGATGAGGATGGCGCGAGTCAGACGCGCGAGTCACCTCGCGCATCTGGCAGCCGGCCTGGGTATTGCGCATCCCGTGGCACCAGCCTCTTGCCATCGGTGGCAACGCGGAAGGTCTTGAGCGCGAGCGGCGCGGCGCAGGCGACTAGGCCAGCGGTACCCCGACGCGAACCGTAGTGCCCTGCCCCAACTTCGAATCGATCGCTATCGTCCCGCCGCTGGCATCTACCACCCGCTTGACGATCGATAGCCCAAGGCCCGTGCCCTGCCGCTCCCGTACCCGCTGCGCGCGATAGAATGGATCGAAGGCGTGGCGGGCCTCGTCGTCCGCCATCCCGACGCCGTTGTCGGACACCTCCAAGACATAGCGGTCTCGCTCGAGCCGCCCCAGAAGCTCGATCTTCGCCCGCACCTCGGGCCGGCGATACTTCGCCGCATTATCGACCAGGTTGACAAGCACCTGGCGCAGAAGTCCGTCGGAGCAGCGAACCCATCCGGGCTGTACGTCCAGAGTGAGGGTAACGCTGTCGGCCGCCAGGCGCTCCGCCACATCGTCACCAATTTGCCGGGCAATGGGTGCGGGATCGCAGGTCTTGTCGCAGGCGGATGCGCCAATCCGCGACAGGGCCAGTAGATCGTCGATTAAGGCCCGCATACGGTCGACGCCCCTCCTGACAGTCGCCACCGTCTTCTCCTCTGCCCCGAAGCGACGAGCGATATGCTCGGCCGCCAGGCTGAGCGTGTTGAGGGGTCCGCGCAGGTCATGCGCCACCCGCCCGGCAAAAGCGTCCAGCTCCTCGGCATGGCGCTCGACCTCCTCTTCCCGCCGCCGGACGAATCTCGTCGTCCAGACTCCGGCGATTAGAGTAAGCACCACCTGGCCGAGGAAAGCGCTGGTGAAGACGATGCTGGCACGCCGCCGCGGGGCCTCCGCCCGGGCCACCACGTTTTCCACCCGCTCGCGGTTCATGCGCACCAGGGTTTCGACCTCATGGTCGATGGCACCAAAGCGGCCTTCCAGGGCGAACAGAGCGGCCCAAGCCTCGATCTTGCGATTCTGCCTCGACAGGTCGAGCACGCGGGCTCGCGCTGGCTCGAGGGCTAGGGAGTCGTTCATGAGTCCGTGCCAGACTGCGCTCTCATCGGCGAATCGGATAAGCGCGCCATACTGGGCCATCGCGGCGCTCAGGTCGGCTTGCGCATCGGCTATCGCTCTTTCCGAGTGACCCTTGCCCGGACTCCTGAGCTCGGCTATGTGCTCGTAGAGCTCGAGCCGGCCACGGGCGATATCGGCCTGCATACGGTTGGCCAGCTCGACCAGGCGCATGGCGCGCTGGATCATGGCCTCGCTCTGTCTCTGCGAGCGCTTGGTCGCGAAGAACACAGCGCTGTTCGTCGACGCGAGCAGAACCGCGACACCGAAGAAGGGGACGAACACCGATCGCCACCCACCTGTTGTTAAACGGCGGTCAGCCACTGTGCTCTCGTAGGTCTCTGGGGCCTTTACCTCGACATCGCGGGTGCTGCAACCCCAATCGGCGCGGGTGCTGCAACCCCAATCAGCGCGGGTGCTGCAACCCCAATCGGCGCTCGGCCTAGCGCGCCGCTTAGCGCGGAGGGACCAGTGGGCCGGGGAGTACCCGCTCAGTCAGCCCTGCTTGCGCGCTCAGACGCGAATGTCGGTGGCTCTGCTCACCCCCTTTCGCCCCGCGGCTGACGCTAGCTGCCCGCCTGGCCTTGGCGCCGCGCTGTCCGTTCGTGCCAAGCTAATTCCAGGAGGCCACGAACCTCTGCCTCACTCGTGGCCGAGAAGTCTTGGTACCACATGCCCACGCTGGCGAAATCCTCAGGCGTCACGGCGCATACCGTTTCATCCGCCGCCTCGGATACCTCGGAGCAGGCTTTGGCCGGCGCCACCGGCACCGCGGCGACTATGCGCGCTGGCTCGCTCTCGCGCAGGGCCTGGATGGCCGCGCGCATGGAGGCGCCGGTCGCCAGCCCGTCGTCCACCAAGATGGCGGTCTTGCGGGCCACCTCGACAGGAGAGCGCTCGCCCCGATAGGCGCGCTCCCGGCGAGCCAGCTCGGGAAAGTCATGGCGCGCGGCCGCGTAGATCTCGTCTTTCGATACGCCAAGCGCCCGCACCACCTCGTCGTTGAGCACGCACAAACCCTTGCCGGCCACCGCCCCCAACGCCAGCTCGGGCTGTCCCGGCGCTCCCAGCTTGAGCACCAGAAAGACATCGAGCGGCAAGTCGAGACTGCGCGCGACCTCGTAGGCTACGGGAACGCCGCCCCGAGGCAGTCCCAGCACCACCGCATCGGAGCGGCCGGCGTACCGGGCCAGGCTCGCGGCCAGCACCTGGCCGGCCTGGTGTCGGTTGGCAAAAATCCGCGTCATTCCCTTCATCGTCCTCTTGTTCACAACCCCGCGCATCATAAGCGACTCGCCGGCCTATCAGCGATGGTGAAGCAAAATCCGCGCCCGCGATGATTCCACACGGCCGGTGCTAGTATGCGCCAATGAGAACAGGAGTCACCGCGCAGTGTCGCTGTGCCCTCGGGCGCGCCCGGTCCGACCTTCGCTGCGTCGAGCGCGCCCTGGCCGCGCTCGCGCTTGCCGCCAGTCTCGCCGCGGCTTGCTCACGCTCGAGCGGCAGCTTCGCCGACGCCGGCACCGCCTCCACGGCGGCGGGCGAGACCGGAAAGCCCGCGGGGACGGGCGGGGCCAGCGCCTCCGGGCCAGCCTCCGAGCCCTATTCCTACTCCGAGGCTCTAGCCCAGGCGATCATGTTCTACGAGTTTCAGCGTTCGGGACCGCTCCCCTCCGGGCAACGCAACAACTGGCGGGGCGACTCTGGTCTCGCCGACGGGGCAGACAACGGAGTCGACCTCACCGGCGGATGGCACGATGCTGGCGACCACGTGAAGTTCAATCTGCCCATGGCCTACTCGGTGGCCATGCTGGCCTGGAGCGTATACGAATATCAAGCCGCCTATGAGCAAACGGGACAGCTGGCCGCCCTGCTCGACAACATCAAGTGGGCGACCGACTATCTCATGAAGTGTCACCCGAGCGCGGACGTCTACTACTACCAGGTCGGAGATCCTAACCTCGACCACGCCTGGTGGGGGCCGGCCGAGGTCATGCAGATGCAACGCCCGTCGTACGTGCTCACGCCGACCAGCAGCGGCTCGGCGGTCTTGGGCGAAACCGCGGCGGCCCTGGCCGCGACGTCGCTTGCGTTCAAGAGCTCGAATCCGGACTATGCCGGTGAGTGCCTGTCCCACGCCAAGTCGCTTTACGACTTCGCGGAAAGCACCAAGAGCGACGCCGGCTACACGGCGGCCAGCGGCTACTACAGCTCGAGCGGCTTTTACGACGAGCTTTCGTGGGCCGCGGCCTGGCTGTATCTCGCCACCGGCGACCAGACCTATCTCGGCAAGGCCGAGCAGTACGTGAGCCAGTGGCCGACCCAGCAGCAGAGCACGACCATCGCCTATCAATGGGGACAATGTTGGGACGACGTCCATTACGGCGCCCAGCTCCTCCTGGCGCGCATCACGGGCAAATCCGTCTACAGCGAATCGGTCGAGCGGAACCTCGACTTCTGGACCCTCGGCTACCAGGGCAACCGCATCGCCTACACTCCGGCCGGACTGGCCTGGCTATCGTCCTGGGGGCCCCTGCGCTACGCCATGGCTACCGCCTTCCTGGCCAGCGTCTGGGCTGATAGCAAGCTGTGCAGCCAGGATAGAGTAAGCGTTTACCGAGCCTTCGCCAAAGCCCAGGCCGACTATGCCCTGGGCAGCACTGGCAAGAGCTTCATGGTCGGCTTTGGCTCGAGCTATCCCCACCATCCCCACCACCGCACGGCCCATAGCTCGTGGGCCAACTCGATGACCGTGCCCGCCAACCATCGCCACACCCTGACCGGCGCCTTGGTCGGCGGACCCGACCAGAACGACGTGTACACTGACACCATCGACAACTACACCCAGAACGAGCCGGCGTGCGACTACAACGCGGGGTTCGTGGCGCTGCTGGCGCAATTGACCAATAGGCTGGGTGGCTCGGCCGTGCCCAACCTGGCGGCCACGGAAACGCCCAGCAATGACGAATACTACGTGGCCGCCGCCGTCAACGCGCAAGGCCCAAACTTCATCGAGATTCGGGCCCTCCTGAACAACCAGTCGGGCTGGCCGGCGCACGCGGACGACCAGCTGTCCTTCCGCTACTTCATCGACATCTCAGAGCTGCTGGCAAGCGGCGCCTCGGCCGCCGACCTCACCCTCTCGACCAACTACAATGAAGGCGCGACGCTCAGCGGGCCCTTTGCCCAGAATGGCTCGCCTACCATCTACTACGTCACCCTCGACTTCACCGGCACGCTCATCTACCCGGGCGGGCAGTCCGCTTTCAGCAAGGAAGCCCAGTTCCGCATATCTGCCCCACCGAACACGACCTACTTCGACCCGAGCAACGACTGGTCGTTCGCTGGCGTCGCCCCGCAAGGGAGCACCCCGACCGAGAACACCAGGATCCCTGTCTACCGCGATGGCGTGCTGCTCTTCGGCCAGGAGCCGCCCTCGGCCCCTGATTAGCCTGTAGCAACTAGCGAGAAGAGGTGGCCCTTCCCGGCGTAGCCCCCTCGCCGCCACGCAGCCGGAGCAAGCGCGGCTGGCCCGCCAAGCTCGAGTGAAGGAGCCTCAGGGCACGGTCTGCGGCGGCGCGGGCGGCGGAGGCACGGGCGGCAGAGAGGGCGGCACCTGGGTGGGCGGCCGCACCGGCGGGGGTGGCAAAGCGCTGGGCGGTGGCAAGAGTGGCGCCGCGGGCGGAGGGGTCGGACGGGCCGTCGCGGCCGGGGGCACCACCGCTTGCGGGAGCGCGGGCGGCAGGACGGGGGCGGCGGGCGGAGCCGCGACCGGGGGCACCGCCGGGGGCAAGGACGCCGGGGGTGGGGGAATGGCGGGCGCTGGGACGGTGGGGATCGGCGGCGGCGACAGAGCCTGGTCGCTAATGCACGATGACAGGTCGAAGAGCATGAATTCCAGGACTTTCTCCTGGGCGGTGAGACTGCCGGTGGCGCAGCAGGTGGGGAAGGTAGTATAGAGCGGGGTGCCCGGGGAGTTGTCGCCCGGGTCGTTGGAGGTGTCGGTGACGTGGAAGCCGGTGTACACGAAGCGCCCGCACTGGCTCGAGCTCGCCACATCAACCGGGGTGTTGAAGCTAAAGTAGTGGGTATGCGTCCCCTGGTAAGACTCGTAGATCCAGCGCTGGGCCGGCGGATTGATGACATCGAGAGCGGTGGCGTGGATGTCGCTGGTGACGCTCAAGCTGCCGAGCACGGTGGAGGCCCCTACGTTGACGAGCCAGTTGGCCAAGGCCACGCCCTTGGGGAATGACATATCTATCGATACATCGCGGGGCGGCGAGCCCAAGAGCCCGGTGTTGCTGTCCCAGGTGGCCACATCGCCAAAGACCGCGGGAAAACCGGTAAATGCCCGAATCCAGCTCCACTGGTAATGTTCCGCGAACACCCGCCCCCCGGCGTCGACGAAGGCTTTCATGCGATTGACTGCGTCGGGATGCGAGATGTAAGTGTTGTCGACGGTCGGATCCGCGGCCGTGACATTGCCGCCGCAGTTTAGCACCACCATATCGTATTGGTTCAAGTCGGCCTGGCTGTCCCACAGGGTGGTAGTGGCGTCGGGATAAATCGCCGCCGAGCCGTCGAAGCCAACACACTTGCCCGGGTCGGACGACTCCTGATACATGCTGATGGCTCCGCCCCCGCCCGGATTGGTGAATTCCGCCGCATCCACCCCCATGCGCAAGAGCAGGCACTGCAGGCGATCCACCTGCCCCGCCGCCAAAGCCATGTGGGGCAGCGACACCGTGCCGGCTACGCCGTCCTGCTGGTTCTTGGGCAAATGGGTGAGGCTGGCCGGCACCGCGGTGGTCTGGCAGGCGGGCACCGAGGGAATCTCGATCTCGCGCCGCCACTTGCCGATCTGCATGACCAGGGGGATGCTGCTGCCGCTCGGAGCATTGGTCAGGGTGAAAGAGCCATCCGCGCCCGTGAGCGCCGCGGTGATGGGCTTTCCCGACAGGCTACCGCACTGATCGCAGGTGGGCCCGTGGGTGATGGGGTCGAGCTGGGTGTTGGGAATGTAGACCATAACGTTGTAGACCGGATTGGCGCCGGCCGGGTCATAGACGGTTCCGGTAATGGTGGTCGACCCGGTGGTGCAGCTAGCAACCTGGCAGATCAGTCCCGCCGCACAGGCGCAGACATTGTTCTGGCATGTGGTGCCGGTCGGGCACGCCTGGTTGCAGGTGATGGACTTGCCACAGCCATCGCCGATGGTACCCCCACAGTAGCTACCCCCATTAGCCGCGCTGCAGGTCAGCGGGACACAGCTGGCGTCGCCCACGCACAGCCCGGTGTCGGCGTCACAGACCTGGCCTTTTCCGCAGCTGGTGCCGCAGTCCAGAACGCCGCCACAACCATCTCCGATCTTACCGCAGTAGCTGTAACCGTCGGTGGTGGTGCAGGTGGTCCGCCGCGCACACGACTGCCCGCCGACGCAGATGTTGGCCGAGCAGCTCCAGCCCTCGGCACAGCTGCCGGTGCAGTCGAGGCTCGCCCCGCAGCCATCGCCAATGAGCCCGCAGTAAGTATAGCCCCCGGCGCTATTGCTGCACGTGATCGGCGCGCAAGAAGCACCGCCCACGCACAACCCGCCGGCCCCACAGGTCTGGTCGGCGGCGCAATCTTGACCGCAAGCCAGGGTACCGCCGCAGCCGTCACCGATGTTGCCACAGTAGTTGAACGGGGTGCCGTTGCTGCAGGTGGCGGGGGTGCACGAGGCCCCCCCGGTACACACGCCGTCGCTGCCGCACACCTGGTTCGCGCCGCAGCTCCCGCCACAAGATAGAGTGCCCCCGCAGCCGTCGCCGATGTCGCCGCAGTAGTTGAACGGGGTACCGTTGGCGCAGGTGGCCGCCACGCAACTGGCGTCCCCCTTGCACTGACTCGATCCGGCATCGCACACCTGCCCGGTGGCACAGTCAGCCCCGCAGGACAAGGTGCCCCCGCAGCCGTCACCGATATCGCCGCAATAATTGAACGGGGTGCCGTTGCTGCAGGTGGCCGGCACGCAGCCCGCGCCGCCCTGGCAAAGGCCAGTGGTGCTGTCGCACACTTGGCCGGCCGCACAATCGGCACCGCAGGACAGGGTGCCGCCACAGCCATCACCGATGTCGCCGCAATAGTTGAAGCTGGTGCCTGTACTACACGAAGTCAAACGTTGGCAGGACGCCCCCCCCACACACAGGCTATTCGAGCACTCCCAGCCTGCGGCGCAGGGAGCGCTACAATCGAGGGTGCCTCCGCACCCGTCGGCCACCGCGCCGCCGCAGTACTGGCCGCCGGCCGAGGTGCAGGTGCGCGGTGTGCACACCGCCGGGACGCATTGGCCGTTGAGGCATGACTCATCGGCCGCGCAACTGCCGCAATCGAGAGCGTGGCCGCAGCCATCGCCGATGGTGCCGCAGTACTGCCCGGAACCCGTGCCGCAGGTCAGCGGCATGCAAGTCGCCCCCCCCTGGCACAGGTGGTCGTTGCAGGCCCAGCCGGGCGAGCTGCAATCGCCGCAGGTTATGGCGCCGCCGCAGCCGTCGGCAAACACCCCGTCGCAGTATTGCCCCCCCGCCGGATTACAGGTGAGAGGCATGCACCCGGTGTCGGGCACACACTGATGGCCGAGGCAGGTTTGCCCGCCCGGGCAGGTCCCGCAAGAGAGTGTGCCTCCTGCGCCGTTGCCGATATCACCACAGTAGGTTACCCCTGGCTCGCTGCACGAGGCTACGCCGCCATCGTAAGCGGAGGGGTCGGCGCAGACACCATTTTGGCAGGAATATCCGGCGGGACAGCTGCCGCAGTCGAGGGCAGCGCCACAACCATCGCCAATCCGCCCACAATATTGGCCGCCCGCCACTGAACAGGTGAGCGGGATGCAGCCATCGGTCGAAGACGGGACGTCATCGCCAATGAGAATGCCCCCTCCCCCGTCGGACAGGCTCGGGGGGGTGGGCGCACTCACTGACCCCTGTGAACAGGCGGCCAGGACGAAGATGATGGTCGTCGCGCCGATCCGGTTGCCATAAGTGAGCCCCTGCCGACTGACATCCATCATTCGAGAATCAGTTTACTCCTCCCCCACAATGGCGCAAATCGCGGAGCGGCCAAGAGTCCGCACGAGGGTCCGCACGGGCCGCACGCACAGACCCCGCAATCGCCGCAAGTGTGCGATTTCACTCAATTCACTCGGGCAAGCCGCTCGGCGCCTTTGCCTGCCCAGGCCCCTGCCGCGGCGTAATCGCTCGCTGCTGGTCAACTCTTCCGGCTCCGGTGCCTCCGATGCCCTGGCGCGCACCATTTACGACCTGCACCCACTTTGGTCGCCAAGGGCTTACCCTCGGTCGCGGCGGCAGCCGAGCCCGGCTTCGCCAGCAGCGCGACTTTCAGCGCAACCTTCAGCGCCCTTGGGCTGGACGGAGGCTGGCCAGCTTCTTCTCGACCTCGTCGCTGAACCGGCCCTTCGGGTAGCGGGCCAGGCAGTAGGTCAGGGCCTGCTCGGCCTGCGCGCGCGGCCCGCGTTCCGAGAGTAGCTCGGCCAGAGCAAAGGCGGCGGTTTCGCCTTCCGGGTACGCGGCAAAGCGGTACATGGTCGACCGGTAGGCCGACACCGCGGCATCGTAGCGACTTTCCCCCAGCAGGGCGTCGGCGCCCAGCAGCTCGGCCATGGCGCGCTGGCGCGCGCGCGGGCCGTCCCGCAGCGCCGCGGCCAGAAACCGGCGCGCGCGGGCCGTGTCGCCGGCGGCGAGAGCGGTCCGGGCGGCGGAGAGCAAGCGATCGATAATGCGGGAGCTCTCTTCGCTAGCGCTGGGCTTTGCCCTGGCCGCTCCCTCCCCTCGGACAAGCCACTGCCGCTCCAACCCCTGGCCATCTAGCTCGGCCACGGCCATCCCAGCGGACGCCGTGGGCGGGGTAGATGGGGTAGATGGGTTAGATGGGGTGGATGGGGTGGCCGGGGCGAATGGGGCAGATCGAGCAGGCGGGGTGAATGAGGTGGGCGCGCCTTGCGCCGATGGCGGCAAGTGCCAGACCTGGCCGGCCGCCAGAGTGGCGAGTTGCCGCCCTCCCGCCGCATCCGGCTCACGCACCCATACAACTCCGTGCACGGTCAGCACCCGGTCGAGGCTCACGATGAAGCGGGTGCCTATTACCTGCACGGTGAAGCGCGGGGTGAGCACGCGGAACCCCCCGGGCCCGCCCGGCGACACCTCGACATCGAGCTCGCCCTCGACCAGCTCGACCTCGCATTCCCCCGGCAATATCCTGAGCTCGCTGCCGGCGCTGTAAGTGATGTGCGCCCGTCCGGCCTCGAGCGCGCCCGGCCGCGCATCGCGCAGCGCCAGCGGCAAGCGCCGCGCCGGAGCCGGCTTGCCCTGGTCAGACGCGCCGGGACGCTCACGGCCCGGGCGAGCGCCATGGTGGCCGACCAGGACTAGCGCCACGGCCGCCACCAGCCCGAGCGCGCCCGCCCCCACGAGCCTGGGCAGAGTAAGCCTCGCTCGGCCAGGGCCGCGCTGCGCCCCGAGCGCCTCCGGCTGGGGCAGTTGAGTCAGGCGGTGGAGAATCCTGGCCCGTGCCTCGGCAGACAGGCCCGGGTGCGCCGGCTGGTGCAGGCGCGCCATCAGCAGCCAGCGCGCTCTTTCGCTGGCGCACGAGGGACAAGAGGTTAGGTGCTGATCGAGGCACAGGCGATCGGCCTCGCTGGCATCCCCGCGCACAACCGCGATGATGGTAGCGCGCACGCGCGGACAGGACCTCATAGCCGGCCCTCCCTCCGGCCGCCAAGCATCGCCTCGGCCAGTTGGGACAGCTCGGGATCCGCCTTGATGAGGGCGCGCAGAGCGCGCCGGCCGAGAAAGAGGTGTGACCTGGTCGTCACCTGACTCGTGCCCGTGAGCGCCGCCACCTCCTCCACCGGGCGGCCATCAATAGTGAACAGGAGCAGCGCCACCCGCTGGCGGGCGGGAATCCGGTCGAGCAGGGCGTGGAGACGTTGCGCCATGCGCTGCTCATCGAGCTTGGCCTCGACGTCAGGAAGTGCCGCCGCCAGGCAGTCCTCGGGCACGAGCTCGAGCGGGGCGTGCCGGCGCAAGCGCCCCGCGCGCAAATGATGCTGTGCCACGTGAACCGCGATGCTGGTCAACCATGTCTTGAAGCTGGCCTCCCCGCGGTAGCGGCCGATGGTGTTCATCGCCTCGACGAAAGTGGTCTGGACCAGATCTTCCAGATCCGGAGTGGGGCCCACCAGCCGGCCGATCATACGCTCGACCGCAGCGCAATGTTCTGAGAACATTGCGGCAATGGCCCCCGGCTGGTGCGCGCGACAACCCTCCAGCCAGGTCTCCACCGGGCGCGCCGTGGTCGACTGGGTATCGCTCGCCCCTCTCACAACCCTGTTAGTACCGTGAGGCAGCAAAAGGTTGCGCAGCATAGTTTTCATTGCCGCACCACGATGCCGGCGGAGAGCAGCCAGTGAAACAGCCCGACCTCGAATTGGGTGCGGCCGTCGAAGGAGAATCTGTCCCGGGGCACCAGCACCTCGTTACTCGCCGAAAGCCCGAAGCTCACCGTGCGGGAGAAGTTTAGCATGACGCGCTCCACTGCGCCCAGCCCCGCCAGGGTGGCTACCGACGAGCCGCCCCGACCGTCGGGGCCAAAGCCAGCCGCCGAGATACGATGGACGCTAACCTCCGGCCCCCCGGCCAGCGTCCACCACCGGTGCACCGACCTGGCCAGCAGGGCCAGACCGGCTATCGGGCTTTCCGTGACCGTCAGCTGATAACCCGCCACGCCATCGGTCACTGAGGTCACGAACGCCCCCGACACCTCCAGAGCGAACGGCCGCTGCGCCGAGGCCACGGCAAACCTCACCAGTAGCCCTTGCGGCCGGCCGGCGGAGCTCACCCCCTCCACGGCATTGGTCACCCCGTAGACCCAGTCGAGCCCGCCCTCGAGAGTGTAGGGGGCGCGTCGACTCACCCCCGCTGCCCTGCCCCGGCCCGACCGGCCCGCGCTGACCGCCTCTTCGTTGCCCGCGCCCGGCGCTAACTCATCCTGATCCCGCGCCAATTCATCGTCCTGAGCCTGGCCGCCAGCTGGCGGGCGCGCCGGCAAGTCGGTGAGCAGGCCCCGGATCTTGAGCGCCAGGGTCTGCGCCGCCAGGCCCAGGTCTCTGGCCGGCAGGAGGGGGAAGCGATATTCCTCTCCGGATGCGCAGCTCAAGACCGCGAGGCGCGCCTCCGGGGCGTCGCCTTCGAACCAGGCCACCAGCGAGGCATCCTGCCAGCAGCGGCCACGTCCCTCGCTCGGCCGCTCCCCCTCCCCCCTGCCGGCCCCGCTCGCGGACGGCACCAAGCTCAGGCTGATGGGGACCCTGAGATCGCGGGTGTAGATGCGCAGGGCATGGAGCAACGCCGTCTCTTCCCGCACCCAACCCGGGCTCTGCAACACCCAGACACTCTTCTCCCCCACCGGCCCATCAGCCGTCGCCAGCCAGGAAATGACCAGCAAACCCAGCATGGCGCGAGGGCCTCCCGGACGGGAAGCCCTCCTCCACGGGCCCTAGTAGTTGCAGGCCGCCACGGCCGGGGCGTTGCTACCCGCGGGATACTGGTAGCTGGTGCAGGACATGCACTCCATCTGGACCTGGGTGTCGGTCGCGATAGGCCCAGCGGCGACTTCGGCCGCCGTACGAATAATATTGATGTACTGATCGAGCTGGCCCTGCCCCGCGCACTTGCCCGAGTTCTGCACCAGCTGCCAGCAGTCAGTGCTGATATTGTCCTGGGTTGCCCCGCTCTGGCACATGGGCAGCAGGGCTGAGGTCTGGGGTGAGGCCTGGCCAGTCGCCGGATAGAGGTAGTTCACGTGACAGTCGGGCACGAGGGTCCCGGAACTCGGCTGGGTGTTCCACAACTTGTAGGGCACGCAGAGATTCTGCAGCTTGGTTTCGATGGCCGCACCAATCGCCTTGAGGGCATTGGAATAGTCCGCCTCGCAGACGCTGAACTTGTAACTGTTCTTGAACTCGTCGAGAAAGGCGTTCTCGCGAATACCCGGCCCAGCCCCGTTACCCCAGGCGTTCTGGTCCCATCCCGTCGTCGCGTCGTAGTACGCGGAGGAATTGGCATTGGGCAAATTATTCGGATCGTAGCAGTACGACCAGTAGTCATAGAGCGGAGCGGGATTGGGCTGGGTGCTGGTCGGGGGAGTGCCGTGCTTGGCGAACTTGATGGGCTCGTGGCTGCCGTCCTGCAGCGTGTAGCCGAAGATGCCAGCCACCAAGATCTTGTCCTCGCTGCTCTTGAGGGACTTGATCTCGTTGGCGATGCGTTTGTAATTGGTGAGAGGGTTGCATTTCATGGAGTCTGCCGACCCCGTATCGTAGACATTGCCGGGCAGACCGGTAACGCCGTCCAACGCCGACGGGCAGTATTCGCTGTCGGGCCGGGGCACGCAGTCGCCGAAATTGGGCGTGCTGAAATCTTGCGTGGTGGGGTAGTTGCTGCTCAGATCGCTCCCGTTACACTGATAGCCGCGCGTCGAACAGCGCAGGCTGGCCGTTTCCGTGTTCGCCAGATCAACGCCGTTGACGGTATTGCCGAACAGACCATCGTTGGGGTAGGTCGAGCAGTCGTCCTCGTCGGTGAGGAAGACCAGGCCAAGAAAGGCATCGGAACGGACGAAACTCGCTCGCTGGGATTGATCCGTGCTGTCATCGGCTCCCGTCAAGCCCAAGGCCATCTCGAAGGCTTGGAGTTGGTGCTCTTCGCCGCAGCCGTTGGTGCCCAGGTTGGTCGCCAGGCACCCGAAAACATCGGCGATGTTGCCAGTGAAGTTGGCCGCGCCACCAATAGGGGATATGAGCCAGGGCTTACTGGTATCGGTCACGCCACAGGCCGCGGCGCCGACCATTTGGAAATGACCCTCGTCACCCCAGATGTTGTTGTTGTTGGCGGAGTCGGGAATACAGTTGGTGGTCTCTGCCGAAGACCACCTGCCACCGGCACCCATATCGCTGTCGATAATCGCGATTTGCAGGTCGGGCAGAGCTCCGGTGTTGGGATCCTGCAGGGCCGTGATCAGCTTGGGGAACTGAGCCTTCATCTTGGCCTGCTTGGGCGCCATGGAGGGCGAATCGTCGATCATGAAGACCATGTCGAGCTTACGACTGGGCGCCACCGTGATGTAGACGTTGCTCTCCTGTTGCGGATTGGGCAGGGGTTGAGTCAGCGGGTGCGAGATGCAAGCCCACCAGACCAGGGGGAGCAGGGGCAGCACGACGACCCAGCGAAGGGTTCGCCAGCTCAGAAGGCGAATCTTGTGTGCGGAGCTATGAGTCATTGGAATCCTCCTGATCGGAGCGCCTGAACGGGGTGAGAAAAACCTCTACCATAATGGGGCAATAGCAAGGAACAAGCCAGTGGAAAATCGCTGGAAATCCGGCCCTTTCCGGCTGCGAGCGCGAGCTGTATCGCCAACTTGGTTGCGATAGTCGCAACCAAGTTGACTGCCGAGGCTGGCGCCAGACCACGCAATGAGATGCGGGCGGAAGAGGGAAGCGGCCGCCGCAGGGCCAGGTGCAGCAGGCCCCTGGGTCCCAGGGCGCGGCAGCGTGAGCTGGGCGGGGAAGTGCACCACATCGCTGGCCCCATTTCGCGCCCTGCCCCGTCATCGCACCTGCAGTTGCCGTCAAATCCCTGGCCTGACCGACTGGCTAGGGCACGATGATCGGCACCTGCGTCGGGATCGGAGGCGGCTCTTGGCACGTTCCGCCGATGCACTGATCCTGGGGGAAGCCACAGCAGTCGGTGCTCAGGGTGCACACCCCCCCTTCCTGGACGCAGGTGGGGAGAGTGGCCGGCTCGCACTCGCGCACCACGGGCGGGCCGAGCTGGGTGACGCTGCAGGACAGGGGCGCCGAGGCGGTGGGCGGCTGGCAGCACTCGTCGGTATCGGTGCACGTCCCGCCCTGGGCGGTGCACGGCTGGAGCACCCAGTAGGCGCGCTCGTTGGTGTACAGGGACGAGGGCGTGCAAGTATCGGTGTGGTTCTGGTCGGGCAGCCAGAAGGCGGGGTGGCTGCGATCGGCGGTGCCGCTGACCACGTCGTCGAGGGCAGCCACCCATAGCTGGCTGGCCTGGCAGCTTGCCCCCCAGGATGGCTGGTTCTGGGTGTTGCCATAGGGCCGCGTGCTGGCGAACACCACCCAGCGATAACCGCCGGCCGCCATGGGCAATACCGTCGGCTGGAAGGACAAGTTGGCGTCCTCTGACCGGCGCACAGTCGCGTCGCCCTCGCCCAGATTCAGATTGTCGAGGCTTACCGGCGGGTGGTCCTTGGGATCGGTGGCATCCACCGACCACATGGTCCCGATGGTGGTGTTGTAGTCCGTGGGCGCCATGTTGCCGTAGCCCTCGCCCGTCTTGTTGACACAAGCGCCAGGATCGCACAGGTCATCGGGGGTGCTTTGGTTGAACACCACGCTCTTGGAGTCGCTCTCGAAGAAGGGCCACTTGACCACGTTGCCGCTCGGGTAGCTGCTCATGATGGAAGTGCGATTGGTGAAGGCCTTGTTGGTCAGGTCGACATCGAAAGTGGAGAGCCCCTTGCGCCATCCCGCCCCGCCGGAGGTGTCGCCGTCGACGAAGACCAGCTTGGTGCCGTCGGGCGAGAACGAGGGCACCATCATCGCCGTGGTGCCCAGGCCCCAGTTGCTGGTCGCGTCTCCGGCCGTCGAGACCATGGTGGGGGTTGCCAAAGCCTGGCCGTTGGCGTCGAGAAGCTGCCAGATCATGTAGGGATCCCCACTCCCGTCGTCTCCACCGGTCGCGGGAGCCCGCCAATTGGTATTGCCCCAGAAGAAGTTACCTTGGAGGGCGTACTTCCCGTCGGGCGTTAGCGGTGCCCAGGCGAAGCCGCGGTGACTATCGTCCTCGGCTGTGCCAGGGTACTGAGGGGAGTCCGCCACCGGCTGCAGGCTGCCATCCGCGCCGACGGTCGAGATGCCACCAAAGGGGCTGTCGTTGCTCTCGATACCCCGATCGGTGGTCACGAACATGTTGCCGCTCGCCGACATGGAGTGACAGACGGGACAGCCGGTGCTGTTGGCGCCAAACGCATTTGCCGCAGGTTGTTGCAGACCAGGCGAGATCTGCATCTCATAGGCGTGCTGGTTGGGAGCCTGGGAAATGCCGTAATACTCCGTATAGTAGATGCGGCCGCGCAACTGGGCGGTGGCGAAGTGAATCGGGCGCCGCACCTCGTTCAACAATTGCCCCCCGACTACGCGTTGCAGAACGATCGCCGCGTCACTGCCCGAGGCCGACTGGGAAAACGCGCTCCAGGCCGCCGCCGAGATGGCGTTGGTCAGGCCTGCGCCAGCACCGGCACCCTGCACCAAAGAGCGCGGCGGGCTCGATTCCGGCAGGATGGTCGACCAGAGGAAAGACGGGGTCCCGGTGGCGGGATAGCACAGCGATATCTTTACCGCCGAGGCCTGACCCGCGGCACCCACCTGAGCCGACGCGTCATAGGCGGTTCCCCCATCGGCTGCCCCGCCATCGTAGCCCGAAGCCCCGGGAGCGCCGGAGAGAGACCATTGCACCACCGGCGGCTCGAGACCCTTGGGAAAGACCGTTTCCGAATAGGGATAGAGCCAGACCACCGAGTCGTTGCCGCTGGGATTGCCACTGAATTGCGTAGCGGAACCGGTCGGCGCGTACGTGGTGTCAGCCACCGCCACCTGTATGTTGAGCGTCCCGGTCGCAGTCCAGCTTCCGACATAGGCATTGACCGCCACGGTAGCGGTCACGGCACCGAACACCGTGACCGTCCCGGTCGAGTCGATGGTGGCCACGTCGGTGGGATCGAGTCCCCAGGCCACCCCTATGGTCCCGTTGTAACAGCCGGCGGGCACCAGCTCCGCCTGGAAGGTAACCGTCGCCGGATTGGTGACGATGGGAGACAGCGAGGTGAGCGTCACTGTCTGCGTCGCTGGAGTCACGGCGATACCAGTGCAGCCACTGCCGGGCTCGGCCTCCGGGGCGGTCGCGACAGCGCCGTCGCCCGATTGGATGGTGATGGGCGAGCTGCCGTCGGGCTGCGAAACAATTATTGTCCCCCCGTCATCACCGGATCCCCCCGCTCCCGCCGCCAATGCGTCCACTCCCACTACGGCGGGTTGGCTGCAGGCCACCAGGAGCA
>Ga0187889_10000518_pt1 | contig 46471 bp, 39 predicted proteins | sample June2016WEW_7_10_2_FD_132992 | JGI IMG/M metagenome (GOLD analysis project Ga0187889, IMG submission 132992) | Peatland microbial communities from SPRUCE experiment site at the Marcell Experimental Forest, Minnesota, USA - June2016WEW_7_100 | ecosystem: Environmental > Terrestrial > Soil >... | reverse complement strand
GAGGCGCGCAAGCTGGTCGCCTCCCTAGGTAACGAGGTCGATCGGCTGAGCGAGATCACCGAGAACTATCTCCGCTTCGTGCGCTTGCCCAAGCCCAAGCTCGAGCGCGAGGACCTGGCCGCCATAGCCGCTTCGGTGCTCGAGTTCGCCGGTAGCGAGCTGAAGCTGGCGGGCGTAAGCTGGACAATTGGGGCGGAGCCGGGGTTGCCCGAGGTGGTGGTCGACGAGAGCCAGATTCGCCAGGCCTTGCTCAACCTTATCCGTAATGCCAAGGAGGCCATGCCGGCGGGAGGTAGCATCGCGGTCGAAGTGGCGAGGACGGCGGAGGGTATGGTGGGCCTCGCCCTGAGTGACAGTGGGTCGGGCATCTCCCGGGAAGACCTCGACCGGATCTTCGAGCCGTTCTTCTCGACCAAGGCCAAGGGCACGGGGCTGGGGCTGGCGCTGGTCCAGCAGATCGTGCTCGAGCACGGCGGCCGTATCGATGTCGCCTGTCCGGGGGCGGGCGGTACCCGCTTCACCATCCATCTTCCCGTGGCCAAGTCAGCCGCCACGCCGGGCGGACCGGCGGCGTGAAGATTGAAGTGAAGACCGATGTGAAGACTGAAGCGCTTGAGCTTGCCGATATCCCCGATTAGCATTCCCTCGTGCCGCCGCTGGTCTCTGTCTCGGTCGATCTCGACTCCGTGCTCTGCTACCACCGTATCCATGGGCTTGGGGAGGATGCCGGCGAAGCGCGTTTCGCCGTCCTGCGCCGGGCGCTGCCCCGCCTGGCCGAGGTCTTCGCCGAGCAGGGCATCTCGGCAACCTTCTTCGTGGTCGGCCGGGATCTAGAAGAAGATGGGCAGGGTAGGGCGGTGGTGACGGAGCTGGCGCGCACGGGGCACGAGATCGCCAGCCATACCTACAGCCATCCCTACGACCTGGTCAGGTTGGGAACAGAGGCCATGGCGGCCGAGATCGATCGCGCGCACGCGGCCATCGCCGAGGCCTGCGTGTGCCCGCCCGTGGGATTCCGAGCGCCGGGCTACGAGATCTCGGGTGAGCTCATCGACCTGCTGGTCGAGCGTGGCTACCGCTATGACTCGTCCACTTTCCCGGCGCTGCCCTACTATCTGGCCAAGGCGGCGGTCATGGCCGCGTTGCGCTTGGCGGGCCGGCGCTCGGCCAGCATTCTTGGCAGCCCGAAGGTGATCCTGGCCCCGCGCTCGCCTTACCATCCCGCCGCCGGAGCCCCTTATCGGCGGGGTCAGCTTCCGCTGGTCGAGCTGCCCGTCACGGTAACTCCCACGGCGCGCGTGCATGTCATCGGCACGACCCTGGTCTTGGCGCCGCCGTGGCTGCGCCGCCATCTGGTGAAGAGCGCGCTCGCCACTGCCCACTTCAACCTCGAGCTGCACGGCATCGACCTGGCGGATGCCGCGGCGGATGGGCTGTCGCCGCGTCTGGTGGCCAGGCAGCCTGACCTGCGCGTTCCCCTGGCCCGCAAGCGCGCCGCGCTCGAGGCCACCTTTGCCCAGGCGCGCGCGGAGGGTGCGCGCTTCGTCACTCTGGCTGAGGCCGCCGAGCATTTCGCGCAGGATTCCCATGCTAAGGTGCCTTCGTGAGCCCGGAACACGTGCGAGCCTTGCTCGAAGCAGTGCGCAGCGGCGCCGTCGGCCTCGATGAAGCCATGCGTGAGCTGCGCGAGCTGCCTTTTCGCTCGCTGGGTTTCGCCCACGCCGACACGCATCGGCACATGCGGACCGGTTTTACCGAGGTCATTCTCGGCACGGGCAAGACGGCGGCCCAGATCGCCACCCTGCTGGTAGAGCTCGGGCGCGATGGGGGATGTGTGATGGCCACCCGGGTGCTGCCGAGCGTGGCCGCCGAAATACTCGTCGCGGTCCCGCAAGCGCGCTACCTCGACGCCGGTCGCATCGTGGCGAGCGGCCCTGCGCCCGCGCCGACGCGGGGAAGGGGCACCATTGCCGTGCTTTCGGCGGGAACCGCCGATATTCCGGTGGCCGAGGAGGCCGCCATCACGGCCGAGCTGGATGGGAACGTGGTAGAGCGCATCTTCGACGTGGGCGTGGCCGGCCTGCATCGCTTGCTCGCTCACCGCGAGAAGATCGAGCAAGCCGAGGTCCTCGTGGTGGTAGCGGGCATGGATGGAGTCCTGCCCTCGGTGGTGGCCGGCCTGTGCTCGCGCCCGGTGATCGCGGTGCCGACCAGCATAGGATATGGTGCATCGCTCGGGGGCATAGCTGCCCTGCTGACCATGCTCAATTCGTGCGCGAGCGGGGTGGCGGTGGTCAACATCGATAACGGCTTCGGCGCAGGCCGGATGGCGTCGCTGCTCAACCGGGTGCGGGCATGACGGCCAAGAAGATCGAGAAAGGATTGCACCTGCACCTCGATCCTTGTTCCGGAATTGCGGGAGACATGACGGTGGCGGCGCTGGTCGATGCCATGGTTCCCCAGCAGGTGGTCCGCGATGCTCTGAGGCGGATGGGCGTGCCTGGGCTGAAGATCGGGTTCGAGCGGAGGAAGCGCGGGGCATTCGTGGGGTTAGGATTCACGGTCGGCTGGCCGGGCCAGCCGAGGCAGCGGCCCGCCTCTACCGCGTCCCGGGTGGCTCCTGAGCATGGCCACGACCAGGATGGCCAGCCAGACGAGGATCACCACCACGATGAGGGTCACCACCACGGCGAGGGTCACCACCGCGGCGAGCTGGAAGGCGGCCACCGCGGGGTTGACCACCACGGCAGCGGTCGACCCGGCGGGCCTGGCCATGGCAGGGGCAAGTCTGGTCCGGGCCACGTCCATCGCCCGTACGGCGCGATACGTGGGTTGGTGCGGCGCGCGGCGCTCGACGCTGCGACGAAGCGGCTGGCGACCGCCATTTTCGAGCGGCTAGCCACCGCCGAGGCCGCGCTGCACGGGGTGACGCTCGACGAGGTGGTCTTTCACGAGGTGGGAGGGTGGGATTCCATCGCCGACGTGGTCGGAGCGGCGGCCGCCCTGGCCTGGCTTGCCCCGGCCCGGGTATCGTCGAGTCGTCCGGTGTTGGGCAGCGGCATGGTGCGTACGGCCCACGGGTTGGTGCCGGTTCCCGCGCCGGCCACCGCTGCCTTGCTGCGCGGTGTCCCAGTCGTGATGGATGGCCAGGGCGAGCTCACCACGCCCACGGGCGCTGCCATCTTGGCGGAGGTGGTGCAGGAATATGGGCCGGCGCCCCCGATGTGTCTCGTCGCGCAGGGCTTCGGCGCTGGCAGTCGCGATCTGGCTGATCGGCCCAATGTGCTGCGGGTGCTGCTGGGCGAGCCGCTGGGCCAGCAGCTCGCGCCCTCGGAGCCCGAAGTGGTATGCGTCTCGGCCAACCTCGACGACATGAGCCCGCAACTGGCCGAGCCGCTCATGAGTGCCTTGTTCGGGGCGGGGGCTCTCGATGTCTGGTACACGCCGATTCTGATGAAGAAGGGCCGACCGGCTTTGCAGGCGTCGGCGCTTTGCCCCCCCCCCGCCCTGGCTGCGGTCGAGGCGGCCTTCTTCGCGCACTCGACGACGCTGGGATTGCGCCGGCACGGCTTGAGCCGGACCGTGCTCGAGCGCTCCCTGGCCAAGGTCAAGACCGCCTATGGCGAGGTGGGAGTGAAGCTGGCCGGCCGGGCCGGTGAGCTTCTGGGCGCCACGCCAGAGTTCGAAGACTGCCTCCGGCTGGCCCAGCGTGAGCAGGTGCCGGTGCGGCGAGTGATGGCCGAGGCCAGCGCGGCCGCGCTGGCGCTGGCTGCCGGGCGAAGGAAGCGGAGCTGATGAGCCAGCTCCGAGGGCCTCGGCTCCCCGCGCTCTCGGCGACGGCCGGGGTGACCGCGGCCGTGTGGGGCAATCTGGCGGGGGCCTTGCTGCAGATGGTAGAGGAGTCCGACATCCTGGTGGCCCTCACGGATCTCGAGGGCAAGGTGCTGGTGTGGAACCCGGCTCTCGCGCGCCTGACCGGCTGCCCGGGGTGTGACGGCGTCGGCCGAGATCTGGCGGACTGGCTGGTGGACCGCGGGGTCAGCGATCTGGCCGATGTCATGCGCGAGGTTGGGCGGACTGGCCTGGCCGTGCGCCGCGAGCTGCGCTTGCCAGGCTGCGCGGGTGACACGGCGGCGGCGGCTTTCGACGTCATGCCGGTACGTGACGCGGGCGGGGTCGCCGAGGCGATCGTGGCGGTCGGGCACGACCTGACCGCGCTGCGCGGCCTGCAAAGCCAGGTCCTGCATGCGGAGAAGCTAGCCAGCGTGGGGCAGCTCGCGGCGGGCGTGGCCCACGAGATCAACAACCCATTGACCTCTGTTCAGATGTGCGTCGAGGCGGTCTTGCGCAAGGGAACCATGGCGATCGAGGGTCGGGTGGCGAATCTATTCGAGCCTAATGACGTCGAGCGCCTCAGGCGCATTCAGGAGGGAGCCGAGCGCATACGCAGGTTTACCCGCGAGTTGGTGGCCTATGCCCGGCCCCCCGGGCGAGAGGTCGAAACGGTGGACCTTTCCGAGGTGGTCGAGCACGCACTATCGTTCTGCGAACCGGTGCTCTTTGCGGCAAAGGCGCAGCTGGTGCGCGATCTGTCATCCGATCTGCCCAAGACCCGGTTGGTGCGGGACCACATCATGCAGGTGGTGACCAACTTGGTGAGCAACGCCGCCCAGTCCCTGTCCGACGGTGGGGGCCAGGTGGTCGTGCGCACCTATCGGGCTAGCTCGTCAGCCTTGGGGCTGGAGGTGTCTGACAACGGCGAAGGCATATGTGAGGAGGATCGGCCCCGGGTATTCGAGCCGTTTTTCACCACCAAGCCGGCGGGGCGCGGGACAGGGCTCGGTCTATCGGTGGTGCGCGACATCGTGCTGGCTCACGGTGGCCGCATCGACTTTGCCGCCAATCCGGGCGGCGGGACGAGCTTTACCGTCACGCTGCCGCTGGTATCGGAAAGGGTTGGCTCCGCGCAGCCGCAGCAGTAATACTGCTCCGATGAAGGCCGAGCAGCTCACGGAGATTCTCGAGACTGCCGCAACGCAGCTGGGCATCAAAGTCCGCTACGAGGCACTGGCAGCAGCCGGACCGACCGGCGGGGGTGGGTTGTGCAGGGTCAGGGGTGACTGGTGTGTGATCATCGATAAGAAGACGGCGCCATCGGAGCGGGCTTCGATTTTGACCGATGCGCTGGCCGGCATGGATACTGATGCGATCTTTCTGCCGCCCAAGGTGCGTGAGTTGCTAGCGCAACGGCGGGCGTCCAATCAGCGCACGGCGCAATAGGCGCGCAGCTAACGATTTGCCCACCACCTCGCTAAGGCTGGCTGAGGGCGCGCACTTTGGCGGCCAGCAAGGGGTCTTCGGCCAGATGGTCGCGCAAAGCGGCCTCCACTTCCCGCCTGGTAGCCACGCTGCCCGTGCTGCCCAGGTGCTGGACGAGCACACGCTCGATGACCTGGTCGACGGCGGCGGTGGCGGTCATGGATCCGGCCTTGAGAGCTGCGCCGATGTCGGCCACCGGGGTCGGCTGGCCCGCATGGGCCGTTGCCAGGAGCGCCGCGGGCTGGTCCAACTGGGCCGGCGCAGGCGCCGTGGCGGCGGCGGCGACCTGGGCGGCGCCCGAGTCGGCCTGCGCGCGCAGGGCAGCCGAGAGCGCGCTCGGGTTGGCAAGCGACGGTGATGTGGGCGGCGGAACCTTCATTTTGGTTAGGCTAGCACGAATTTCGGTGGAAATTGCGTGGACAATTTGCGCCCGGGATTTAAGGTGAGTGGCCATGAAAAAAGCGCACATCGAGACCAACGCGGGTGAAATCGTCGTCGAGCTATTTGACGACGACGCACCAGGTACAGTGGAAAATTTCGTCGGCTTGGCCAGCGGGGTCAAGGAGTGGACCGACCCCAAGACGGGAGGGAAGGTGAAACGGCCCTATTATGACGGGCTGACCTTCCATCGCGTGGTCAAGGACTTCGTGATCCAGGGCGGATGCCCGCTCGGGAACGGGACGGGCGGTCCGGGCTACACCATCAAGGACGAGCTTAGCGGTAAGCGTCAACAGCACCTGCGCGGCGCTCTTTCCATGGCCAAGACGAGCGCCCCCGACTCGGGCGGCTCGCAATTCTTCATCTGCCTCGGCCCGCAGCCCCACCTCGACCGCAAGCACACGGTCTTCGGGCAGGTGATTGCGGGCCTGGAAGTGGTGGACAAAGTGCGCGGCGGTGACAAAATGACGCGGGTATGGATTGAGGTCTCCGCTTGAGCTGCTCGAGCCGCTTGACCCGGTAGACCTGGTAGACCCGTTGCTTGACTTGGGCGGCACTAGTGGCTGATAAAGAAGGAGGGCCCGCTCCTCTCATTTCGATGCTGGGCACAGAACGCGCTTGAACAAACCCATCCCCTTCGGCAAGTACTATCTCCTCGAACGCATCAATGTCGGGGGAATGGCCGAGGTCTTCAAGGCCAAGACCGTCGGAGTAGAGGGGTTCGAACGCATCGTCGCCCTCAAGCGGATACTGCCGAGTATCGCCGAGGACGAAGAGTTCATCACTATGTTCATCGACGAGGCGAAGATCGCCGTGCAGCTGCAGCACGCGAACATCGCCCAGATCTTCGATCTCGGCAAGGTCGACGACAGCTACTTCATCGCGCTCGAATTCGTCAACGGTAAGGACCTGCGCAGCATCTTCGATGAGCTGCGCCGGCGGGGCGAGCGCATGCCCATGGCGGCGGTGTGCTACTTCACCATGCAGCTGTGCGAAGGGCTCGACTATGCGCACAACAAGCGCGACGCTCAGGGACGTGAGCTCAATCTGGTCCATCGTGACGTTTCCCCGCAAAACGTGCTTCTGGGATACGAGGGCGAAGTCAAGCTGATCGATTTTGGCATCGCCAAGGCGGCGGGCAAGGCCTCGAAGACGCAGGCGGGCATCCTCAAGGGCAAGTTCGGTTATATGTCACCGGAGCAAGTGCGCGGCCTGCCCATCGACCGTCGCAGCGACATCTTTGCCCTCGGTATCGTGCTCTACGAGATGCTGACCGGTGAGCGTCTCTTCATCGGGGAGAGCGATTTTTCCACGCTGGAGAAGGTGCGCAACGTGGAGATCGCCCGTCCATCCTCCTTCAACGCGGAGATCCCGGAAAAGCTCGAGCGTATCGTGCTCAAGGCGCTGGAAAAGAACGTGGAGGATCGCTACCAAAACGCCATCGATCTGCACGACGACTTGCAGCTCTTCATGCATTCGGTGGGACAATTCGCATCGCGCAAAGACCTGGCGGCCTGGATGAAACGCAGCTTTGCCGGCCAAAATGGCGAGGGCACCGGCAGCTCGGCCGATTTCGAAGAGGTCGCGGAGATCGAGGAGCTGGAGGCGTCGACCTCGTCCACCCATGCGGAATTATCTGGCCCGGCGACGGTATCGGGCAAGGGCGGCTCATCCGGGCACGCGGCCCCGGGTGAGGAGGATTTTGGCTGGGACGAGGAAGAGCGAGAGACTCAGATTTTCGACAAGGATCCCGCCCAGCTCGATAAGGGGTCGCAGCAAGCGAGCTTTTTGGTCGAGGGCGGTGACAAGACAGTCGCCATGGCGCCTTCGGAAGAGTTGCTGGCGGAGATGGGGAGCGCTGGGGAGCTGGCGGCCGGTCTCGCGCCATTCGCCGAGCGCGCGGCGGGCGGGGGCCTGCCCGGTCAGCTTGCCCCGGGCGAAGTCGATCCCGGCGATACTCCACTACCTGGCTCGCTGCCGTCGGCGCAGTCGGGTGGACGACGGTCGACCTTGCCGGGGGCCATGGCCGCGCCGGAACAACGCCCGCTCTTCGATCTGCCCAAGCCGAGCTTCCGCCAGACGCTGATAGGGGGGCCGCAGCTAGCCGGTGCGCCACTTGCGGTGGTGCACCCCCCCGGCAGCCCGGCCTATCCCACCTATCAGGGCTCGTCGGCAGGAACGGCGGGAGCGCCCCCCGGAGCGCTAGCGGGCGGGCAGCTGCCGAGCTTGCCGTTTTCGGGTGTCCCGGTATTGCAAAGGCAGGCTCCCTATCCAGCCACGGTGGAGCTCACCTACCCGCCGCCGGTTGCGCTGCGGCCTCCGCAGCGTATCAAGTATTATGCCTTCTTCGTGCTCTTCATGATTTTGGGCGGCGGGGGGGCATACATGTTCATGACCCGGCCGGGCAAGCTCCAGGTGGCGGTGCGACCGGCCGACGCGCGTTTGTCAGTCGACGGTGTGCTCATCACCACCGAGCCGCCCTTCATGCTGGAGAAGCGCCCCGGTGTCTATCGGCTGGCGGTCGCTCGTCCCGGCTATGTGGCGCGGGAGCTGAATGTGCAGATTGCCGCCGGGCAGGCGGGGCACATGGACATCGAGCTCGAGCCCTCGGCGGACACCGGTTTCGATTTGACCAGTCAACCTTCCGGCGGTCTGGTGTGGCTCGATGGTCAGCCGCTCACCGTCGATGACCAGGGCAGGCAGGCTACCACCAACTTCCACGCCTCGCGCATCGCCACCGGGGTGCACGTCATCGAGATCAAGGGTAACCCGCAGTATCAAGACTGGCGCCAGGAATTTCTCCAGGAGCCGGATCGCACGGTTCGCCTGCACGCCGACCTGGTGCCGGTGCTGGGCGGCCGCCCGACCGGTCTCGGCCGGACCTTGGCCCTCGGCCAGCCGGCGACGGCCGTTGCCGGCCAGGCGCTAGCCGGCTCGCCCAAGCGCGGCGAAAAGGGGGAACGAACCCGGGAGGAAAAGCGAGGGTCACGCCGGGGCGGGGCCAGGTCAGAAGGCGATGCGGTAGGCGTCGCGACCGATAACGCCCAACCGGGCCCAGACGAGCGGGCCAAGCCCTCGTCTTCCGACGAGGACATCTTCGAGACGCAGGGTAAGGTCGACGGCGGCATGTGCATCGCGACCATCAGCTCGAAACCCTGGGCCGAGGTCAGCATCGACGGCAAACCGACGGGCAAGATCACCCCGCTCGTGAACTACTCCCTTCCTTGTGGCCGGCACCGCATCTCCTTCAAGAATTCCGACCTGATGATCGAGCGCAACGAGAGCATAACGCTCAAGGCGGGTCAGCCCTTCAAGAAGATTTTTTCCTTGGTCGAAAGCGATCTATAGCATCGCGTGCTGCCCCGCGCACCTGACATGGCATCCTCCCGCGAGCACAGTGGATATGGGCTCAGCCCGGCATGGGAGGAGTATTTCCTGCGCGCAGCCGCGCGGGGGCCGGCTCACCCTGCCGCCCGCCAATTTCTCGAACGGGATCTGCGCGAGACCCTCAAGCGTTGGATACCGGCCGACGCTTCGGTGCTCGACGTGGGCTGCGGGACGGGGGCCTTGCTCGCGGCCTTGCCCAACCACGATCGTTTGGGCCTGACCACTTCGGCTGAGATTGCGGCCAAGGCCACCAGTGAGCACCCGGGCTTGGCCTTCATGGCCTGTGCTCCGCAGGACTTGCCGGCTGAGCGACAGTTCGACGCCGTGATCTGCGACCGCCTGTGCCACAGCGTTGCCGACATTCGCGCCTTGCTGGTCGACTTGCGGGCGCGGTTGACGAGCGGCGGCCGTGTCTACTTGATCGTGTACAACTACCTGTGGGAGGTGCCAGCTCGTCTGGCGGAGCTGGCCGGCTTCAAGTTAGCGGCGCCGGTCTCGAACTGGCTTTCGCATAGCGACTTCGAAAACCTCTTTCACATCGCCGGTCTGGAGAGCGTTCGCTTCGAAGACCGCGTGTTGCTGCCGGCCGAGGTCCCTGGGCTGGCCCCGCTGGTCAACCGCTACCTGGGCAAGCTCCCCTTCTGGCAACGCTTCTCCATTTACCGCATATACTCATTGCGCAAGCGGGAGCTGACGCCTGAGGCACGCCCGGTCAGCGTGAGCGTCGTCGTGCCTGCGCGCAATGAAGCTGGGAACATCGCCGCGGCGATCGCGCGTATGCCGGTGCTGGGCGCGGGCACCGAGCTCATCTTTATCGAGGGTGGATCGACGGACGGGACCTGGGCGGCCATTGGTCAGGCGCTGGCCGACTATCGGGGACCCTTGCGCCTGCGGGCGTACCAGCAGCAGGGCAAGGGGAAAGGCGACGCGGTCAGGTTGGGTTTTGCAAAGGCCACCGGCGACATGCTGATGATTCTCGATGCCGATCTGACCGTGCCGCCCGAAGAGCTGCAGGTGTTCTACGATGTGCTAGCGCGCGGGCTCGGCGACTACGCGCAGGGGACTCGCCTGGTCTACCCGATGGACCCGGGGGCCATGCGCTTTTGCAACAAGCTGGGCAATGTGGCCTTTTCCCAGCTCTTCACCTACCTGCTCCGCCAGCCGATCAAGGACACGCTGTGCGGGACCAAGGTGTTATGGCGCCGGGATTACGAACGCATAGCTCGTGGGCGCGCTTTTTTCGGCGATTTCGATCCCTTTGGCGACTTCGATCTGATCTTCGGTGCCACCAAGCTTAACCTCAAGATTGTCGAGGTGCCGGTGCGCTACCGCCCGCGCGCCTATGGCGAGACCAACATCTCGCGCTGGAAGCACGGATGGCTGCTGCTCAAGATGTCCGGCGTGGCCGCGCGCAAGTTGCGCTATGTCTGACGGGTCTAGCCACGTCTCGCCCGAGCTGCCGGCGTCGGTGCGCGAGCGGACTCTGCTGCGTTTTGCCAGCCATCGTCGGGCTTGGGCGACCAACCCGGCTTTGCGGTTGTGCTACCGCGATTGGTATGGGCTCATCCGGGACAATCTTCCCGCGCCCGACCAGGGGCCCTGGGTCGAGATTGGCTCGGGACCGGGCTTTGCCCGAGAGCTTATTCCCGAGCTCATGCTCACCGACATCGTGGCGGCGCCGTGGCACGACCGCCAGGTGCAGGCGGAAGCGCTGCCCTTCCCGGCTGGCTCGCTAGGGGCGTTGGTCCTGTTCGACGTCCTGCACCACCTGGCGGCGCCGCCCCTGTTCTTTGCCGAGGCCATCCGGGTACTGCGCCCAGGCGGGCGCATCGTGCTGGTCGAGCCCTACCTGAGCCCGGTTTCGCATTTCATCTATCGCCGCTACCACGAAGAGCCGGCCGATCTCGCCGTCGACCCCTTGGCTCCCGCGCGCCCGTCCGCCGAGGGCAAGGACCCCTTCCTGGCCAATCAGGCGATTCCGACCGTGCTCTTCTGCCGCGGCCAGCGCTTCGCGCTGGCTTTTCCCGAGTTGCGGGTGATCCGGCTGCGTCGCCTGGCCGGGCTGGCCTATCCCGCGACGGGAGGGCTCGGTCGTGGCCCATTGCTGCCGCTCGCCTTGTGGCGGGCGGTCTACTTCGCCGAGGGGCTCATGCCCGAGGTGGCTTTTCGCCTGCTGGGCTTTCGCATGTTGGTGGTGATCGAGAGGCGCTGAGCCACCCGGGCCGGCTCAGCGTTTGACCCAGGCCGAGCATTGGTAGAGCGCCAATGAGGTGGGTGCTAGAGGGGGCAGGGCCGTGCGTTTGGCCAAGTGGAGTACCCGGGCGAGGGCCCGCTGGATCCTGGCCGGGGCCGTGACATGGTGGGCTTCTATGTTGCGAAAGCCGATGGCGCGGAAGAGGTGGGTCATGAGGCCGTTAACCATGGGATACCCGGCTACCAGGGTGCCGCCGCTGACCAGGCAGCGGGCCAGCGCGGCGGCGGCGCGCTCGGCGTCGGCGATGTGCTCGAGCACCGACAGGCAGAGCACGACATCGTAGTGCTCCGTGGGCAGGCTGCTGGGGTCCTGGAGGTCGGCGGCTATGAAGCTGGCCCGGCACGAGGGTGCCACCAAACCATCAAGCCCGCTCGCCAATACCAGATCCGAGCCGCGGTATTCGGGATAGCGCGCCGTCAGCGTGGGGATGAGGATGCCGCTGCCCACGCCGACCTCGAGGGCTCGGGTGCCGCCAGCGGGGAGCAGGTCCAGCGCCATCTGCAAGCGCCGGCGGTAGAGCCACCCGACCAGGGGATGGTAGTAGTAGGGCAGAGGATCGTGCTCGTCATTGGGGGTGAGGCGGCCGGGGGCCGGGAGGTGAAGCTTCATGGCAGTGGTGCGGGATTGGTTGCGGGTGGGCGAGCGGGAGGGGCCGGGGGTGGGGGGGAAGCGAAAGCTCCGGGTGCGGTCCGGCGCTCGCCGGCCACCAGCGCGAAGGCCTCCGGGGCGTAGGGGAAGCGGGCGGCGATCATGCGGCGAAATGTCGCGAGGTTATCTTCCAGCTCGGCGGAGGCTCGCTCGGCGTGCAGGGTGATGAGCTTGTCACGGATCTGAGCGCGGGCCTCGGCGCTGCTGGCCACGGCGTAGGCTTGTTCGAGATGGCGGATGGCGAGGTCGTCGGCGCCCTGCCTGGTCAACATGCGGGCCACCAGATTGGGCAGGTAGTAGGGCACTTCCTGGTAGAGGGCGGCCTGCCTGAGCCAGTCGACTCCCTGCTGTCGCCACCCGGGCACGCGTGCATCGTCCTCGCCCGCATCCTGGGGCAGCTCGAACAGGAAGTTGAAACCTAGCTGGAAGGGGAATTCCCAGTTGAAAGGGAAAGCCGCGGCGCCGCGCTCGAGGACCGCGATGGCGGATAGCACCATGTCGGGCGATATCTTCTGGCCGTTGTAGATGAGCATGGCCGCTCCAGCCAGGTAGAGGCGCTCGAACTTGGGGTCCAGATCCATGGCCACGCGCAGGTAGCTGGCCAACCACTTGGTCGGCACGCGGGCGTGGATTTGGGTGCCGAAGTAAACGTTAGCGCGGGCGTGGATGAGATCGGCCATGAGCTCGCTGTGACCCAGGCTCGCCACCTTGAGCGCTCCCGCGGGGGGCAGGTAGTAGGTGTCGGCCTCGGCCGGCCAGCTCTGGCGTAGACGATTAGCGCGGCCGAGGCCGAAATGGATGGCGAGGCCGCAGGCGAAGAGTAGCAAGGCGGCGGGTGCGAAGCCGAGGGCTCGCGCGGGCAGAGTTGCGGTGGCAGGGCTGGCCAAGATCGACACCTAGGGCTCAGGGACGGGAGTGCGGTCGCTCTCGAGGACGGTGTCGCCGCCAGTTATGCCCAGCTTGGACAGGCGATAGCGCATGGACCGAAACGATACCCCCAGCATGCGAGCCGCCAGGGTGCGGTTACCCCCGGTCTTTTCCAGGGCTTTGATGAGTAGGTTGCGCTCGTAGTCCTCCAGATGCCGCTCGAGGTCGAGACCCTCCAGGGAAAAGCTGGTCGTCACGCTGGTGGCAGGCATGGCCTCCACCTTGGCCAGGTTGGGAAAGGCATCGATGGCGAGCCAGTCACTAGTGGCCAGCGTGACCGCCCTCTCGATCATATTCTCCAGCTCGCGTACGTTGCCCGGGAAATGGTAGGCCATCAGCGCCGACATCGCCTCGGGGGTGACCCCGACGACGCTGCGGCGGTGCTCGGCGGAGAACTTGCGCAGGAAGTGATCCACGAGCAAAGGCAGGTCCTCGCGGCGTTCGCGCAAGGGAGGCAAGCGTACCTGGATCACGTTGAGGCGGTAATAGAGGTCCTGGCGGAAGGTGCCCTTCTCCACCTCGGTCTCGAGATCGCGATTGGTGGCCGCGACAATGCGCACGTCCACCTCGCGCTCGCTGATACTGCCTACCGGCTTGACCTTGCGTTCCTGGAGGACGCGCAAGAGCTTGACCTGCATGGCTACCGGCAGCTCGGCCACCTCGTCCAGGAGCAGGGTGCCGCCATGGGCGGCCTCGAAGAGACCCTGCTTGTCGGCGCCGGCTCCGGTGAAGGCGCCCTTGAGGTGGCCGAAGAGCTCGGATTCGAGCAGAGTTTCCGGGATGGCGCCGCAGTTGATGGCTATGAAGGGGTGGTCGGTGCGGGGCGACAGCTCGTGCAATGCCCGCGCGGCAAGCTCCTTGCCCGTGCCCGATTCCCCGATGAGCAGCACGCTGGTCCGGGTGGCGGCCACCTTGCGTAGCACTTCGAAGACTCTCTGCATGAGCGGCGATTTGCCCAGCAGTCGCTCGAGCTTGTAGCGGCCCTGGATTTCATCGCGCAGGGCCAGGTTTTCACGGGCCAGGCGTCGCTTCTCGATAGCGCGCGCCACCACCAGGCCGACCTCGTCTATCTTGAAGGGTTTGGTCAGGTAGTCGTGCGCGCCGGCCTTCATGGCGGCAATGGCCGTCTCGGTGGTGGAGAACGCGGTGACCACGATGACCTCGGTGTCGGGGTGAAGGCGTTTGGCTTCGCTCAGGAGGGAAAGCCCGTCCACATCGGGCATGCGCAGGTCGGTGATCACCAGGTCGAAGGGGCGGGCCTTGAGCACCGCCATGCCTTCCTTGCCCCCCGCGGCGGCCTCGATACGATATCCTTCCCGCCGCAGATAGATCCCCAGGAACTCGCGCACGGAGCGCTCATCGTCGACGATCAGAATGTCGCCGGTGGCCGTGCTCATGACATCCGCTTGCGCGCAATCACTATCTGGAAACCGCCGAAATTGCGCAGGACTGGCAGGTCGCAGGCCAGGTGCTCGGCGCGGGCCAAGAGCCCGGCCAAGACGGGCACGCGCAGTGCCTGCGAGGAGGGAGTGAGAACGCGCACGCCGCGCATACCAAGGTATTCCAGGCAGGCGGGCAGGTAGCTTTTCGCCGTGCTCGGGCGGTCGTAGCGGGTGTAGACGTCGCGGTCGGTGGTGCCCTCGGCTATCGCGGCCGCGCCGCCCAAGAGCTTGCCCAGATAGCGCAGCGAGCGCGGGTTGTAGAACTCGAGCAGGAGGTGGCCACCCGGCCTGGTTACGCGGGCGAGCTCGGCCAGGGCGGGGCGGATGGCGGGCACGTGGGCGAGCACCTTCATGCTGTAGACTAGGTCGACCGCGTTGTCGGGCAAGGGCAGGGACAGAAGCGAGCCTTGTACGATGCGCAGACCTCTGGCCCGGGCGTGCACCAGCATGCCGCGTGACAGATCCAGGCCGAGGGCCGAGCGCGCAACTTGCCTCGCTTGCACGAGCAAGAGTCCCGTGCCGCAGCCGGCCTCGAGCACGTCCCGGCCGGTGCCGTAGCGACGCACCAGCTCGAGCTCGAGCTCGTCGATCATCCGGTGATAGCCGCGCTGGCGTTCGCGTTCGTAGCTGCTCGAGAATTTGTCGTAGTAGCTCTGGGTCGAGCTCGGCTCTGCCATGGCCTGTCGATTATGAGGTCGGGCGGGAAAAGACGCGAGTAGAGATCCTCAGAACAGGTCGGTCCAGCGACACAGCTCGATTTGCCGATGCTTCACCACCTCGTACACGCGCGTAGATGTAAGTGCGAAGGCTTCGCCATGGCGAGGGGCCTGGGCGAGGTCGCCTTCGAGCTCGGGGTGGCAGATAAGCTCGTGACAGCCAGGGCCGAGGCGGCCGAGGATCTCCAGAATGCGCACTTCATCGAGCCGGCCCTGCTCGAAGCAGCCCCAGCTCTGGGGCCCGTGACGGTGCGTGCCAAGCTGGCGGCGGCCGAGCCAGGCCAAGGCACCTAGCGCGGCTGTCCCGAGTCCCCGACGAGGATCGGACACCCAGGCCAGGGTGGGACGCTCCACCGTGACGCGTAAGCCGGCGATGCCATGGCGCCGGGCCACCCGGGCGCTCTGCTCGGCTATCATGGGCAGAAAGCCCAGGTCATCCTGCACGGCCAGATGGTCGATGACCAGGCCGGCATCCCGCAAACGGCCAACCTGAGCGTCGATCTCGCGCTCGACCTCTCCCGGCACCAGGGCGGCCTTGGCCCAGTTGAGGATGACGTCGTGCCGGGAGCCGGGCAAGCGCTCATCGGGTCCGAGCAGCGAGGGAACCGAGCGCGCCGGCGCGACTGGCGCGCCCCCGCTGAGGGCAACGAGGATACCTACCCCAAGGCGCGGCGCGGCAGCCAAAGCCGTCTTCACTGCCGCAGGGTCGGCAACAATGCCCAGTACCGAGGTGCTGGTGACTATCCCGCGCTGATGGCTGGCCAGCACGGCACGGTCGCGCTCTGCGGATGAGCCGAAGCCGTCGGCGTTGACCACCAGGCGAACCCGTGAGGCTGGCAAGGACACGCGGCGTGGTCTACCACGTCGGCAGCATGGTCCACCACGTCGACGCCTTGGTCCCTGGGCCTTGGGCTTTGGGCGGCGGGCAAAGCCCGTGCTGGGCCTGGTTGCATCGCGTCCGGGCACCCGCGGCTGCGGCCGTGTATATTTCGCGAATTCATGAAGTCCAAAGCCAAGGGTTGGCATAACAGGAGCCTGGGGAGGCTAAGCGAAGCCTGCCCGGACAAGGGCGACGAGCTGAATGAGCTGATCCGGTTTCCCGCCCGCGTGGTCACCGGGGTGCTGGCCAACGGCTTGCGTGTCGTCACCGTGGAGACCCCGCATCTCCACACGGCCTCGGTTGGCCTGTACGTGCGTACCGGGTCGCGCTACGAGACTCCGGCCAACAACGGGCTCTCTCACTTCGTCGAGCACATGCTCTTCCGGGGCTCGGCCCGCTATCCGAGCTCGTACGCTCTCAACTCGGCCTTCGAAGATCGGTGCGGTATGTTATGCGGGGAGACCGGGCGCGACTATTCCCTCTATCAAGTGCAGCCCAAGCCCGCTGACCTGCCGGTCGTGCTCGAGATCTTCGGCGATCTCTTCTCGGCGCCCTTGTTCATCGACATCGATCTAGAGCGCGCCATCGTGCTGGAGGAGATCCTAGACGACTTCGACGAGCATGGCCAGCGTACCACCGTCGACGATATCGCTCGCGGTAGAGCGTGGCCGGACCATCCCCTGGGCTTCCCCATAACCGGGCCCGAGGACAACATTCGTCGCTTCACCCGCGGCGAGGTGCAAGCCCATTTCCGCCGTTATCACGGTGCCCGCAATCTCGTGCTCGCGGTGGCGGGTCCGCTCGAGGGCGCCAAGGTGATGGCGGCCGCCGGTAAAGCCCTGGCCAGCTTGCCGCCCGGGCGGGTGCGCTCGCCCCGCCCGGCTCCCCGTGGCGTGGCCGGGCCGAGCCTGCACTGCGTGCGCACCGATTCGCCGCAGGTCGAGGTGCAGATCCTGTTCCGGGCCCTGGCCGACGACCACCCGCGTTTCCCGGCGCTCATCGCCTTCTTGCGTTTGCTCGACGATGGTATGTCGACCCCGCTCCACTACCGGGTATGCGATCGGCGTGGACTCGCCTACCACGTCAACGCCGGGCTGGATCCGCTGGCGGACACGTCGCTGCTCGAGATCACGGCGGCCTGCGCCTCGGAGAAGTTGCCCGAGCTGGTGCGTGAGATCTTCAGCATTTTGTGCGAGCTGCGTGACCGGCCCATCGCGGCGGCCGCAATTGCCAAGGCCAGGCACCGCTATGCCCGCGATCTCGAGGCGGGCTTCGACGACGTCGACGGCTTGTGCAATTGGTTCGGCGACAGCTTGCTTTTCGGCCGGCCGCTGCGCAGCCCGAGCGAGCGCTACATCCGCATGGCCGAGGTCGATGCCGCGCAGATCCAGGAGGTCGCGCGCGAGGTGCTGCGTCCCGATCGTCTGGTGGTCGCGGCGGTGGGCAGCTTCGACCGATCGCTAGTCAGAGCGGTAGGCGCCCTGGTGCGCGGGTTCGCGTGAGCGCAGGCGGGCTTTGCCCGACTGCGCTCGTCGCGGGGGATGTAAAGGACCCTCCCAGGGTCCTTTTCTTGATAGCGTGAGCGCAGGCGGGCTTTGCCCGACTGCGCTCGTCGCGGGGGATGTAAAGGACCCTCCCAGGGTCCTTTTCTTAATAGCGTGAGCGCAGGCGGGCTTTGCCCGACTGCGCTCGTCGCGGGGGATGTAAAGGACCCTCCCAGGGTCCTTTTCTTAATAGCGTGAGCGCAGGCGGAGGCTCAGCGGGCGGGCTTGACGTCGACGCGCAGGGTTACGTGCTCTTTGATAGGCCGGCAGGCATTCTCTTCGCAGAGCACGAAGCTGGCTTCGGCCTCGATCTCCTTGTGACCGGGCTCGCTGGCAGTGATGCCGACCTCGAAGCGGGCTTGGCTGGGGGTCGATAGGGCGAGGTCGGAACGCCCCTGCTTGGGCTTGTCGACGGTGAGGCCGGGCGTGACCGCCAGCTTGAGGGTGAGGGGAGCCTCGGGGTTGAGATGCCAACCCTTCCTGGCCGCGATGGTGACGCTGGCCTGGCCCTTGCCGCCCACCCCGAGCACTGCCGCGGCGGTGCTCACCTGGTAGGTGTCATCGGAGCCATTGCCCGCCCAGGCCGGAAGGGCAAGTGTCAGCAGCAGCGCGCAAGCGAGGTGGCGAACCGGTTGCATGTCACCAGTGTAAGATGGCGGTGTCCAAGCGCAAACTCATTCGCGGATACCGGTATAATCGGATACCCTGGATACCATGCCTCCCTTGATCGACAAGCCGGAGCGAGCGCGTCAGCTGGCGCGGGCGATAGCATCCGACCTCGCCATGTATAACGAAAGCAAGCTGGTGAAGGGCATCCAGGAGGATTCGTTATTCGAGGTCATGAAGGAGGAGATCGAAGAGGGCCGGCAGCACTTTCGCGCGCGCGTGACGCCGGATATCGCCACCACCAACCTCTTCGAGCGTGCCCTGGTCGATATTCTGCTCAAGCAGCGCGGGCAGAATATCAAATCGAAGATCTGGTGAGGCAGTCGGCCCCCGCGGAGTCCTTGCCCACGGTCAGCTTTACCGTGAGCGCGGGGGAAGTGGGGCTGCGGCTCGACGTGGTGCTCGTGGCTCACGTGACCGGGGTCTCGCGCACGCAGCTGGCGCGCCAGATCGGGGAGGCGGCGGTCACGGTCAACGGCGCGAAGGCGGCGCCGTCGCAGAAGGTGCGGGCTGGGGATCGGGTGGTATGGGCGCCACCGCCCGCGCGGCCAGTCGGCCTGCCGGCCCAGGACCTGCCCCTGCAGGTGATCTACGAAGACGAGAGCTTGGTGGTGGTGGACAAGCCGGTCGGCATGGTGGTGCATCCCGCGGCAGGTCACGAAGACGGTACCTTAGTCAATGCGCTGCTGCACCGCTGCGCTGATTTGCGCGGCATTGGCGGCGAGCTCCGTCCCGGGATAGTCCACCGCATCGACAAGGACACCTCGGGTCTGCTGGTGGTGGCTAAAGACGAGGCGACCATGGTGGCCCTGGGCGCCGACTTCAAGATCCATCGCATACGCAGGATCTACGACGCCCTGGTGGCCGGCCGGCCGGTGCACTCCTCGGGACGTATCGAGACGCTGCATGGCCGCGACCCCCACGATCGCAAGAAGTTCAGCATCAAGGTGAAGACGGGCAAGCGGGCGGTCACGGGTTGGCGCCTGGTGGAGGATTTGGGCAAGGCAGCTCGCCTACAGGCCGAGCTGGAAACCGGCCGGACGCACCAGGTGAGGGTACACTTTGCCGCGATGGGATGTCCGCTGCTCGCTGACGCGACTTATGGACGGCCGCCGCGCGATGAAGAGGTGCGCGCCATCGCCAAGCAACTGGGCCGCCACGCCCTGCACGCTCGCCTGCTAGGCTTTCACCACCCCAAGACGGGCGGGTACCTGGAATTCGAGTCGGAGATGCCCGCGGACATGGCGGTGGCCTTGCAGGCTCTGCGGGCCTTGCACCGAGGCTCTTGACGATGGAAGAGCGAGCTGCCAAATCGGACGATGGCGTGGCGCTGCCGCTGCTGGTTGCGCCCGGGCTAGATGCGTTCCGCCATGGCTTCACCACCCGGGCGGGCGGGGTGAGCCGCGCCCCGTTCGACAGCCTTAATCTCGGCGGGAAATGGGGCGACCGGCCGGACGACGTATACGAGAACTATCGTCGCTTGCTGGCGGTCGCGGGTGTCCGGAGGATGTACCGCGTCTCCCAGGTTCATGGCGTGCGCGTGGTGCGGGTGGGCCGAGGCGATGCCCTGGACGAGATGGCCGCCACGCCGGCGGACGGGCTGTGCACCGACGAGCCCGGCCTGGGGGTGGCAGTCCATGTGGCCGATTGCACGCCAATCCTGCTGGCTTGCCCGCGCACCGGCGCGGTGGCCGCGCTGCACGCCGGGTGGCGGGGCACCGCCGCCGGCATGGCCAAGGCAGGGGTCGCGACCATGGTCACGCATTTCGGCTGTCATCCCCATGAGCTGCGCGCCGCGCTAGGACCATGTATCGGGGCATGTTGCTGCGAGGTGGGGCCCGAGGTGGTGGCTGCCTTCGTGGCGGCCGACGCCCAGGCCAGGGACAATGGCTCGGTGGTGAGCGGCCCGGCCAAGGAGCACATCGATCTGCGGCGGGTGCAGGCGCTCGAGCTGATCGCGATGGGGCTTGCCCCGGACCACATCGACGCCAGCCGGGACTGCACGCGCTGCGACCCCCGCGGTCGCTTCTTCTCGTTCCGGGGGGCTGGGGGCAAGACCGGCCAGGCGGTCGGGTTCGTGGTGGCAGGGAACCCTGGGTAGGGGAGCGACCACCAAGCTCTCCCGCGATCTGGGAGCCGGGCAAGGGCTCCCAGACCTAGCGGAGCGAGGACGCCTAGGTTCCGGCGTCGGCGTTGGTACCGGCCGCCACCACCGTCACGGACAGGGTCGGGGAGGAGGATACGCCCCGGAAGGTGGCCGTTACCGTGGTCGATCCGACGCCGACCGCGGTGAGCAGGCCGACCGATCCGCTAGCATTCGACACTGTGGCCACGTCGCTATTGGTGGGCGTCGTCCAGACGGCACCGGCGAACGTCTGAGTGGTTCCGTCGGCGTAGGTGCCGGTGGCGGTGAGCTGCTGGGTGGCGCCGACGCCCAAGGTGAGGGGTGACGGCGTGATGGCGATCGAGCTCAACGTCGAACCGTTGACCGTGAGCACGGACGAGCCAGTCTGTCCGCCGTAGGTCGCGGTGATGGTGGATTGGCCGGCGGCCACCGGGGTGGCCACCCCGGCCGCGCCTCCTCCCGGGCCACCGCCGCCGGTGCTGACGGTTGCCACGGTGGTTGTGGAGGATGTCCAGGTGACGCTTGTCGTCACGTTGGCAGTGGTGCCGTCGTCGTACAGGGCGGTGGCCACGAAGCCCTGGTCGATGCCCAGGTGCGTCGTCGGATTGGTGGGCGTGACCTGTAGCTGGGTGAGCTGCCGGGCTGCCACGGTAAGGGTGGTGGTGGCCGTGACCGCGGACCCGCCCGCCGGGGTGTAGCTTGCCGTGATGACGCTGGTGCCAGCCGTCAGGCCAGTGGCCCGCCCGATGTTGGCGCCCGAGGCGATGATGTCGGCCACCGCGGGAGTCCCCGAGGTCCATTGGGCGGAAGTGGTCACGTTTGCGGTGGTGTAGTCGCTGTAGACGACGGTGGCGGTGAACTGCTGGGTGGCGCCGCTCGACAGATACACGGTGGGGTTGGTGGGCGTTACGGTAAATGATTGGATGGTCGGGTTAGTCACCGTAAAGCTCGCCGACGCGGTGAACGCGGTGGTGGACCCGGAAGGGGTATAGCTGGCGGTAACCGTCGCCTTGCCCACCCCGACCGCGTCGGCGGTTCCGCCGCCCACGATGCCAGGGCCTCCTGGGCCGCCGCCCCGGCCGCCCGTGGCTGCGTTGGTCATGACGAGCACCGTGGCGTCCGAGGTGGTCCAGCTCGCCGTGCTGGTCACGTTGCTGCTGGTGCCATCCGAATAGGTTGCGGTGGCAGTGAGGTTCTCGCTGTTGTTGAGGACGATGCTCGTCGTCGTGAAGCCTCCGATGACGAGACCAGTCATCGTACGGGTTTTCACGGTCAGGGTCGCGGTGCCGGAAACGGCGGAGCCGCTGGCCGGGGTGTAGGTTGCCGTGATGGTCACGCTGCCGGCTGCCACGCCGGTGGCTAGACCGCCGCCGCCAGCGGCGAAGATGATCCCACCAAAACCGCCGCCCCCGGTTCCGCCAGTCGTGATGGTGGCCAGGGTGCCGTCCGATGTCGTCCAGGATGTGCCGCTGTTGGTGGTCACGTCGGTGGTAGTGCCGTCGCTGTTCTCGGTGTAAGCCGTGAACTGCTGGGTGCCTCCCACGTAGACCGAGGCCGAGGCGGGCGTCAGGTGAAGGCCGACAGCGGTCGTGGGTTGTTGTACGGTCAGGGTCGCGGGAGCGGTGAAGGTGGTGCCGCCGCTGGTGTAGCTCGCGGTGATAGTTGTGCTCCCAGCCGCCAGGCCGGTCGCCGTAAGACCGCCAAAGCCACCCGGGCCGCCGCCGCCCACCGACGCCACCATCGCGTCGGAGCTGGTCAGGGTGGCGCCGGTAGCCGTGCTGGTGGTGCCGTCGCTGTAGTCAACATAGACGGTGTAGGTTGCCGTGCCGCCGACCGCTATGGTGGAGGTTAGCGGGGTGATCCTGATGTCCAACACAGTGGGCGGAGTTTGCACGGTGAGGGTGAGCGAGTTGGACGTCAAGGTGGTGCCGGCGGCGGTCGTGTAAGACGCCGTGATGGTAGTGGTGCCCGTGGCTACCCCGGTGGCGGTGGCCCCGGCCGGGGCGCCGCCGAATGGAGTCCTGGCGGTGTTGCCGGCTATGGTGGCGACCGCAGTGTCAGACGACGACCAGGTAACCCCGGTGAGGGTGGTCGTGGTCGTGCCGTTATCGTTGACGGCGGTAACCGTATAGGTCGCCGTGGCGCCGGTGTTGATGGTATCCGCCGTGGATGAAATGCTGATTGACACGATGCCCGCCGCGTTGACCGTGAGGCTGGCGGGCGGCGAGGTCTGGCCGCTCATGCTGGCCGTGATGGTGACGGGGGTGGTCGAGGCGGCCACCCCGGTCGCCACGCCGTTCGAGCCGGCGGCATTGGAGATGGTGGCCGTGGCGGGAGTGCCCGAGGTCCACGTGACCTCGCTGGTTATGTTCACGGTGGTTCCGTTGTTGTAGGTGCCGGTCGCGTTGAAATTATAGGTGTCGCCGACCTGTACACTGGCGTTGGCAGGGCTAATGGCGATCGAGGTCAGGGTGGTACTGATCACGGTCACGGTCACGGGCGTGCTGGTCACCCCGGACAGGGAGGCGGTCACCGTGGTGGTGCCCGCCGCCAGCCCGGTGACCAGGCCGGCGCTGGTCGAGGAGGTCGAGGCATTGCTCACGCTGGCAATCGAGGTGCTCGCCACTTGCCAGGTCGCCGAGTTGGTAACGTCGATGGAGAACTGGGTGTTGGTATTGCCAGCGACACCGTAGAGGCCGGTGGCGGTGAACTGGGCGGTCAGTCCGATGATCAGGCTGGCGGCGGACGCCGGGGCGTTCACCGTGATGCTGAGCAGCGATGCGCTCGATACCGTGACGTTGTGGCGTCCAACCACCGTGCCCAGGGTGGCGGTGACGGTGGCGGTGCCCGCGGCCACTCCCGAGGCCAGACCCACGCTCCCGGCGGCGTTGGAGATGGTCAGGGTCGCGGTGGCGCTGGAGGCCCATGTGACGCTGGTGGTCAGGTCGGCGGTCGAGCCGTCGGTATAGGTTCCGGTCGCCGTGCACGGTTGGGGATTGCCTATTACGATGGTGTCGGGGCACGCAGCGGTGATCGTGCGTAGGCGCGACCCGTTGACGGTGACCGTGTCAGCGGGGCTGGTGATGCTGCCCACGGTCGCGGTCAGGGCCGCCGTGCCCGCGGCCAGGGTGGCTACCTGGCCGGCTGTGGTTCCGGTGGCGACCACGGTGAGGACGGTGGTGGCGCTCGATGCCCAGGTGGCCTGCTGGGTCACGTCACCGGTGGATCCGTCGCTGTAGGTACCCGTGGCAACGAAGGGTTGGTTGGTCAGGCCGACCTGCAGGGTCGGGTTGGTAGGCGTGATGGCAATGCTCTGCAGGGTCTTGCTGCTCACCGTCATCTGGGCGGATGTGCCGACGATAGCGCCCACGGTGGCGGTCACGGTGAAGGTGCCGCCAGCCAAGGCGGTCACTTGGCCGTAGCTGCCGGTGCTGGTGCCCACAGTGGCTACCGCGGCTGCCGAAGAGGCCCAGGTCGCCTGACTCGTGACGTCCTGGCTGGTCCCGTTGGCGAATACCCCGGTGGCGGTGAGATTAACCGTCGCCCCCACTGCCAGGGCGGTGGTGGGAACGTTGTTGATACTGATCGACGTGAGCGGGTTCTGCCCGTTGACGGTCACGTTGGCGGTCGCGGTGGCGGTCTGATAGGTCGCGGTGATGGTGGTGCTGGCCGAGGTGGTCCCGAGCCCGGTCAATGTCACCCCCGCCACCGTCAGTATGGTGGTATTGGCGGAGGTCACGCTCGCGGCGCTCGACACATCCTGGGTGGTGTTGTTGGAGTAGATCGCGGTGACGGTTATGGTGAGCGGGGTGCCCACGTTGACGGTTATCGGGTTGGGATAGATTGAAATGCTCTTGAGGGTGGCGGTAGGCCCGTCGACCACGAGCTGGGGGGCATCGCCGGAGGGGAGGTCGCTGGGCGAGCCGAGGTCGGGCCGGCCGTCGGGTGTGCCGAAGCCGCGCGTGTCCGCCGACGGAGCGTCGGTGTTTCGGAAAGGAGAATCGGCGCCCAGGACCAGGTCACCCAAGGGTAGCGCGTCAGCGCGGATCGCGTCGCCTCCGCCGTCGCGCAACGGACTCACTTCCAGGCCCGGGCCACCGTCGTGGCTGCCGATGGCGTCATAGCTGCCGCCGTCGAGCTCCGATCCGGAAGCAGTGGCGACGGCGCGTAGCCCGCTGCGACCACCGCAGGCGGCGAGGGTGAGAGCAAGTAGCATACTGGAGAAGGCCAGTCTTGCTCGGGTGGTGGGCGTGGTGATGGGCATGGTGATGGACATGGTCATCGGGTAAACCTCGTGGCTATAGTCACTTCGCGGCGCCGATCGATTGCAGTTAGTAGCAACTACGATTACGAGCAGGGGGAAAGCGCACGTTTCTCCCTAGCGACGTACAAGTCAGGGCACGGGACCCTCTCATATCATCAATTGTGGTCTAGCGAGAAGGCAAGCGAGTTAGGCGGAGAAGCGCCGCGGCAACAGCGGCGATAGGCGTGCTCAAGCCAGATCCCCGATCTCGAGGGGGAAACGGCCCTTCATGGCCCGATTCACCACCTCTTCGACTTCATCTTCCGTGCGCATGGTCATGATCTCGTCGGTCAGCTTTTCCGCCTCCGCCATGCGGGTCGAGCGCACAATCGCCTTGACCACCGGAATCTGGCGGGGCGCCATCGAGAGTGAGCGCAGGCCAAGGCCGAGCAGAACCCAGGTGAATCTGGGATCGCCCGCCATGTCGCCGCACATGGCGACGGGTTTGCCAAACTGGTTCGCCGCTTTAACCACCATCTGGATGGAACGCAGGATGGCCGGGTGGAGAGGGTGATAGAGATAACCCACGTGCTCGTCCTGGCGATCGGCGGCCAGGGAGTATTGTATGAGGTCGTTGGTGCCGATGGAGAGGAACTCGCTCTCCTGGACCAGGAGATCCGCGGTCATCGCCGCGCTCGGGGTCTCGATCATGGCGCCGAGCGGCACGCGGGGATCGTGCTCGAGCCCGTCCCGGGTCAGCTCATCGCACACACTGGCGCACACTTCGCGCACCATGCGCATCTCACCCACCCCCGATATCAGGGGAAACATGATGCGCAATGGGCCAAGCGCCGCTGCGCGGTAGAAGGCGCGCAGCTGGGCCCGGAAGAGATCGCGGCGCCACAAGGAGTAGCGGATGGAGCGCAGGCCGAGGGCTGGGTTGTTGCCGGCGGGGATGCGCACGGCTACAGGCAGCTTGTCGCCTCCCAGGTCGAGGGTACGAAAGACCACGCTGCGCCCCTCCATCGCGCGCAGGGCCGACACGGCATGTTGATACTGTTCCTCCTCGGTGGGCAGGGTGGAGCGTTCGAGGTAGAGGAACTCGGTGCGGAAGAGACCGACGGCGTCCGCGCCCAGCTCGACCGATACGCGAATCTCTTCCAGGAGCTCGACGTTGGCGGCCAGCTGCACGCGCAGGTTGTCGAGGGTGACGGCGGGCGCCTCGCGCGCCTTGGCGAAGCGCTCGGCCTGCACCAGGTCGCGCGCGGCCCGATCGGCGAACCGTTCCTGCACATCGAAGTCGGGCTCGAGGATGACCTCGCCCCGGCCGCCGTCCACGATGACGGTCATGCCGGTGCGGATGTGCTTGATGAAGTCCTGCACCCCTGCCACCATGGGCAACCCGAGGGCACGTGCCACCAAGGCCGCGTGCGAGGTCTTGCCACCGCCTTCAGTGAAGAAGCCGCTGACGCCAGCGCGACCGAGCTGGGTGACATCGGCCGGGGAGAGATCGTGGGAGAAGACCACCGCGCCTTTCGGGATGCCCTCGTGCCCGGGTGGGGTCATGCCCATGAGGTTGCGCAGTATGCGCTCGCCGATCATATCGATGTCGCTGCGCCGTTCGCGGAAATACGGATCCTCTATGCTGGAAAAGACCAGCTGGATCTGATCGAGCGCCCGGCGCAGGGCCCACTCGGCCGAAACTTGGTCGGTGCGGATGATCTTGTTGGTCTCCTCCACCAGGTGCACATCGGCGAGCATCATCCGGTGCGCCTCCAGGATGCGGTACTCCTGGCCATCGCCCACCTGTTCGGCGATCTGCTGCTGGATACGCCGGAGTTGGGCGTCGCTGCGCGCTAGCGCATCGGCGAAACGCCGCAGCTCCTGGTCCACCTCTTCGGCGAAGATGCGCCGTTCTTGCACCTCCACCCGCCCGCCCAGGAAATGGGCCACGCCCATGGCGATGCCGGGGGAGGCTCCCACGCCCGCCAAACGAATCATTCGGCGATGCCCTCACCGAAACCGTTGTCGACCAGCTCGCCCAAGGCCGTAACCGCGGCTTCGGCATCGGGTCCTTCCGCCTCTATCACGATACTGAAGCCCAGGGCCGCCACCAGAGTCAGAAGTCCCATGATGCTCTTGCCGTTGACGCTGGCCCCGTCCTTGATAACCCGAATCTCCGACTTGAAGTGGGCCGCGAGCTGGACGAACTTGACCGCCGCTCTCGCATGCATGCCGGCGCGATTGCGTATTCTCTTCTCTTGGCGCGCGATGCCCGAAGCGGCTGTCACCACGTCAGAATTTGCCTCCGACGCTCACTTTGCCGGTAAGCTCCGAGCCGATACGAATCGAACGGCGGCCACAATCTTGCAGCTCGCTAGCCAGCGCCGCCGGGGCGAGCTTGCACCGATCGAGGGTAGCCAGCTTGAGCAGCATGGGGAGATTGACGCCACAGACGACCTCGGCCGCGCGCGTTCCGTCGGCCATGGTCATGGAAACATTGAACGGGGTAGAGCCGTAGACATCCACCAACAAGACGACGCCCGCACCATCGTCGACTTGCCCGCAGGCCTGGGCGACCTTGTGCATGATGGAGGCGCTGTCCTCGCCCGCTGACACGCAGGCGGCGGCGATGTTGGGAATGGTGCCCACAACGCGCCGAGCGGCCTCGATCAACGCGAAGGCCACTTGCTCGTGGGACACCACCACGACACCCACCATCGGTTCAATGGTTCTGTTCCCTGGGGAAGGCATGGTACTCCGGCTGGACTGAGGATGGAGAGGGCGTAGCTTACAACTTTCGTCCGAGATAGCGAGCCTTCTCGGCGGCACGGCTGTCATTTCCCGCTTGGGGCCATGCCCGGCATGGGGCCCGCATGGGGACTCATACCGGGCGAGCCCTCAGAGCCGGCCGCGCGCGATGTCTCTGTGCTTGACCTCGACCTGGAAGGCGCCCAGGCGGCGGGCCAGCTCATTGGCGATGACCACCGAGCGGTGACGCCCTCCGGTGCAGCCGAGCGCGATGGTGGCGTAGGTCTTGCCCTCGCGTTCGAAGGCGGCCACGCAAAGGGTGAGCAGCTCTTCCGCCTTCTCGAGAAAGAGCCTGGTCTCCTGGCTCTCCATCACATAGTTGCGGACGGCCTCGGTCTCACCCGATAGCGCCGATAGCGCGCTGACGAAGAAGGGGTTGGGCAAGAAGCGGACGTCGAGCACTATGTCGGCCTCGGTGGGCAGCCCATACTTGAAGCCGAACGACATCACCGTGACCGCCAGGTTGCCCTCCGCCCGACCATAGCGGCCGAGCACGATGGCGCGCAGGCCGTGCACGTTCAAATCGCCAGTGTCGATGACGGTGGTGGCCTCGCTGCGTAAGGCGACTAGACGGGCACGCTCGGACTCGATATCCGCGCGGATGTCCTTGCCATGCAAGGGATGGCGCCGCCGCGTCTCCGAGAATCGGCGCAGCAGGATCTCGTCGGGCGCCTCCAGGAAGAGCACGTCGATGGAATGGCCGGCCGAGCGCAGGTCGGAGAGCACGCGCGATGTGTCGGTCAGGAAGTCGCCACTGCGGGCATCGACCACCAGTCCGGCCCGCGTTACCTCCTCGCGTCCGGCGAGAAGCTCGATGAACTTGGGCAAGAGCGCGATGGGCAAGTTGTCGACGCAGTAAAAGCCCAGATCCTCGAGGGCGCTCTTGACCGTGGTCTTGCCCGCTCCCGATACGCCAGTGATGACGACCAGCTTCACGCGTTACTCCACATCGCCGCGAAAACGGCGCTGGCGGGCATCCGCCAGGGCTTGATCGAGCCTTTCCTGAAACTCGCGCGCAGCGTGGTGCCCGCGTACCTGCAACAAGCGGTTGCGGGCCGCGACTTCGACCAGCGAGCTGACGTTTCGCCCTGGGCTGACCGGAATACGCAGCAAGGGGACGGGAACGTCGAGGATGGAATGGACCTGGTCGTCGAGACCGATGCGGTCGGCTGCCTCGGATTCCTCCCAGCGCAGAAGCTCCATCACCAGCTCGATGCGTTTCTCATCGCGGACCGATGCGACGCCGAACATGTCCTTGATGTTGATGATGCCGACGCCACGCACTTCCATGTGGTGCTTGATGAGCTCGGCCGACCAGCCCACCAAGAGGTCATGCGCGCTCCGGCGCACTTCGACCAGATCATCGGCGACCATGCGATGGCCGCGCATGACCAACTCCAGGGCGGCCTCGGACTTGCCGATTCCGCTCTTGCCCATCAGCAGAATGCCCACGCCGAGCACGTCCATGAGCACGCCGTGGATGCTGGTGGTGGGGGCCAGCTCGCGCTCGATGTAGCTTTGAATGGACTGGATGGCCACCGACGAGCGCAGCGGCGTGCGTAAGAGAGGCACGCCGAGGCGATCCGCCGATTCGAAGAGCTCGGCGGGAACATCGAGCGCTTTGGTCACCACGATGCACGCCGGCTCCAGCGCCATGAAGGTCTCGATGCCGTGACGTGCCTCTTGCACCGGCAGGCTGGCCAGGTAGGCTAGCTCGGTCGCCCCCAGGATCTGAACCCGCTCGGGCTGGACCTGCCGGACGAAACCGGCCAGGGCCAGGCCTGGCTTCTGCACGCGGTGAAAGGTCACCTTGCGGCCGAGGCCAGATTCCCCGGCCAGCAGGACAAGGCGCAACCCAGCGGCCTCGCTCAAGAGCGAGCGCACCGTCAGGATGGCGCCCAGACCTGGGGTTTCACTCAATACTTGGCGTCCTCTTCGGCAATCGTTCGGTACATGGTAGCGCCGTCGTCGGCGTCGAGTAGCTTTTGTCTGAACCCCGCGTCACGAAAAAGCTTGGACAAGCGAGCGAGCGCCTTGAGGTGGACGCCGGCGGAATTGGTGGGCGCCACCAGCATGAAGAGGAGGTGGGTGGGCTTGCCGTCGATCGACTGGCAGTCGAGGCCGGCCGGCGAGCGGCCCAGAATCCCGACCAGTCGATCGACGGTATCGAGCTTGCCATGGGGAATGGCGATGCCATCTCCGATGGCGGTGGTCGCCAGCTGTTCCCGTTCTTCGAGCACGTGGCGCAGGACCTGGGCGTCGATGCCGGAATGATGCCCGGCCATGAACGCGGCCAGCTCAGCCAGCACCTCGCCTTTGTTGCTGCCCGACAGGGAGGGTATGATCGAGTCGGGCGCGAGAAAATCTACTACCTTCATGGCCTCAGCCTCGCATGGGCGTGGATCAGGCGTCGGGAGCGTGCAGGCCGGTCTCGATGAGGCCGTAGCTGCCGTCTTTGCGGCGGTAGATGACCGACAAGGTGTGCTTGTCGCTGTCGATGAAGACCAACACGTCCCTCTCGATGAGGTTGAGCTGCATGGCCGCGTCCCGCAGTTGCAGGGTGCGCACCTCGAGGGTGGCGTCGCGAATGACGGGTACCTGGTCGGGGAGCTGGGCATCGGCGGGGGCCCCGGGTTGGGGCTCGAGGTTTTCCGCGGCCATCACGGTCTGGCGGACCTGCAGGTTGGGGCCACCGTGCGGCTTGTGGGTGCGGATCTTCTCTTTCCACTTGCGCACCTGACGCTCGATGCGGGCCATGGCCAGGTCGACCGATGAATACATGTCTTCCGTGGTCTCGCGGGCCTGTAGCACGATCCCGTTGGGCAGGGTGAGCGACAGCTCGGCGGTGTGGTGGTGGTTGCGCTCGACCGAGAAGGTGCCGTGGGCGGCGATGGGATCGCGACTGAAGTACTTCTTGATCTTTTCCAGCCGCTCTTCGGTGTAATCCTTGACGGCGGGGGAAGCTTCCATGTGGCGGAACGTGGTTGAAAGCTGCATCGAGAGTTTCTCCGGGGGACGATGACGTGCGGGGGACAATTAGTAAGTTGGCTCAGAAGACTTGCCTGCGCTTGTTGCTGGGCTGAATGTGCAGCTGCTCGCGGTACTTGGCCACGGTGCGGCGGGCGATTTCGATGTTCTGCTCGCGCAGCAATTCGACGATGCGTTGGTCGGAATGGGGATGCTTCGGATCCTCGCTGGCGATGATCTGCCTGATCTTCAGCTTGACCGCTTCCGAGGCCAGGTCGTCGCCGTCGCTGCGACTGATGCCCGAATTGAAAAAGTACTTGAGCTCGAAGATGCCTTGGGGGGTGTGCACGTACTTGTTGGTGGTAACTCGCGAGACCGTGGATTCGTGCATGCCAATGTCGTCGGCCACGTCGCGCAGGATGAGGGGTTTGAGGTAGGCCGAGCCCTTTTCGAAGAATTCGCGCTGGAAGCGCAGGATGGACTCGGTCACGCGCACGATGGTGCGCTGGCGCTGCTGAATCGATCGGATGAGCCACTGGGCGCTGCGCAGGCGCTCTTGCACGTACTCGCGGGCTTTGCTGCCCTTGGACAGAGCCACCCGATAGAAGTCGGATATCCTCAGCTTGGGCAGGCCGTCGTCGTTGGCCACCACGAAGTACTTGTCGCCGACCTTCTGGATATGCACGTCGGGCGTGATGTAGTTGGATTCCTCATCGGTGTAGGCGCGCCCGGGTTTGGGATCGAAGGCCAGCACCACCTTGGTAGCCTCGTAGACCTCCTCCAGGGGTTGGCTGAGATCCTTGGCGATGGCGGCGTAGTTGCGCTTCTCCAGGTTGTGCAGATGCCCGTTTATGATGCCCAGCACGAGATCGTCATCGGCACCAACGTGGCGAGCCTGGAGCAGCAGGCACTCCTGCAGGTTACGCGCTGCTACCCCCGGGGGGTCGAATTCATGCACCTTGGCCAAGACCTTCTCGACGAATTCCAGGGCCACGCCGGCCTCCTCGGCCAGGTCCTCGAGGGGGACGTCCAGGTAGCCGTCGGGGGTGAGATTGCCGATGATCAGCAAGGCAACTGCCTCTTCTTCCTTGCTGAACCCACGCGTTAGCTTGAGCTGCCACTCGAGGTGATCGAAAAGCGAGGTCCCGCGGGTCAGCGTGGCCTCGATCGAGGGCAGCTCCTCCGAGTTGGAGCGAAAGCTCGGCATGGGCGCCGCATTGGATTGGTTCTCGAGGTAGGTCTCCCAATCGAAGTCAGCCACCGCCTCGTCGGGGCGAGTGTCGGGCTTGACCTCGGCGGTGCTCTCGGTCTTCTCGCTCGACACCTGGGCCACCGGAGTCTCGGTTTCGCCGATGCGCAGGGTCTCCGCCTCGCGGGTTGCCTCCCCGCCAGCGCCTTCGCTCGCGGTCTTGGGCTGCTCGAGCGACACGTCGACGGAGTCTTCCAGGACCGGGTTCTCGAGCAACTCGTCACGCACCATGTCTACTAGCTCGACGCGTGACAGCTGCAGCAACTTGATCGCCTGCTGCAGCTGAGGCGTCATGACAAGCTGCTGCGAGAGCTTCAGATGTTGCTTGATCTCCATGGACATTGCGTCACCGTTTCTTCTACATCGGCTGGTCCCTCGCTCTTTGATAGCACCGTGTACCGGCTTCGAAAAGCAAAAGCCTTCCGTGGTACGCAGATTGCTTAACTTACAACCGGGCGGCGCCGGCGACGGTTTGCCGCGGCGTCCTAGGCGGGGGGATGGGCGGACGCGCTGGCCGAAAACGAGCGCCGCTTGTCGAGGCGTGCGCGCAGCGCAGCGGCGACGAAGGAGCGAAAGAGGGGGTGGGGACTCTGGGGGCGGGACTTGAACTCCGGATGAAACTGGCAGCCAACGAAATAGGGGTGGTCGCGCAGCTCGATCATTTCGACGAGGTGGTTGTCCGGGGACACGCCCGAGACCACGAGGCCGGCTGCCACCAGACGTTCGCGGTAGTCGTTGTTCACCTCGTAGCGGTGGCGGTGCCGTTCCGAGATCTCTCGGGTGCCGTAGGCGGTCTCGGCCCGGCTGCCGGGTGCCAGAATGCACGGGTAGGCCCCCAGGCGCATGGTCGCGCCCTTGTCGACGATGTTGCGCTGCTCGGGCATGAAATCTATGACCGGGTGGGCAGGATTGGGCTCGAATTCGGTCGAGTTGGCCCCCCGCAGTCCAGCGACATTGCGCGCAAACTCGATGGTGGCGATCTGCATGCCCAGGCAAATACCGAAGTAGGGCACGCTCCGCTTGCGGGCGTAGCTGGCGGCTTCGATCTTGCCCTCGCTGCCGCGCGTGCCGAAGCCGGGCGCGACCAGGATGCCGTCGGCGGTATCGAGGCAGCCGGGTCCATTACGCTCGATCTCTTCCGAATCGACGTGGCGCAGATGGATGCGGCAATCGTTGGCGACGCCGCCATGAATGATGGCTTCGTTCAGGCTCTTGTACGACTCGACCAACTCGACGTACTTGCCCACCAGGGCGATCTCGACTTCGGCCTCCGGGTTGCGCACGCGGTCTACCACCTGCTCCCAGCCGGTCAGCTCAGGCGCGCGCGACCAGATGTTGAGCAGCTCGGCGATCTTTTCGTCGACGCCCTGCTTGTGGAATTTGGCGGGTAGCTCGTAGATGCAGTCGATGTCTTCGGCCGAGAACACAGCGTCGGGCGCCACGTTGGTGAAGAGCGCGATCTTCTGCTTGAGGCCGGCACCGATGGGTTTGCTAGAGCGACAGAGCAGGATGTCGGGCTGGATGCCTATCTCGCGCAGCTTCATCACCGAGTGCTGGGTCGGCTTGGTCTTCATTTCGCCCGCGGCGCCCAGGTAGGGGACCAGGGTCACGTGCACGGAAATGGCATTTTGGTGGCCCATCTCGAAGCGCAACTGCCGCACTGCTTCGAGGAAGGGCAAGGATTCGATGTCGCCCACGGTGCCGCCAATCTCGACTATGAGCACGTCGACGTCAGCCGCGCACTCGAGAATGCGGGCCTTGATCTCGTCGGTGACGTGGGGAATGACCTGGACGGTCCCGCCCAGGTACTCCCCCCGGCGCTCCTTCTGAATGACGGTCTGGTAGATTTGTCCGGAGGTGGCGTTGTTGAGGCGACTCATCCGCTGCGATAGGAAGCGCTCGTAATGTCCGAGATCCAGATCGGTCTCGGCGCCGTCGTCGGTCACGAATACCTCGCCGTGCTGGGTCGGGTTCATCGTCCCCGGATCGACGTTCAGATATGGGTCGAGCTTCTGGATGGTGATCTTGAGGCCGCGTGCCTCGAGCAAGGATCCGATCGAAGCCGCCGCCAGTCCTTTGCCGAGGGATGAGACCACTCCGCCGGACACGAAGATGAACTTGGTGCGTTTGGGGAGAGCACGTGTCCCGCCGGCCATTAGTCCATGCCTCCTTCGGGCCAAGCGTGGAGGCGCATGGCCTGCTCATGTACCCGAGTCGCGATCAAAGGTTCGTACGTCAACTCGGGCCGCCATCTTTTGCCCTGGCACCCTGGAAGTCAATGACGAAGATAAAAATGCTAGTCGGCGGCCACCGCGAGGTAGACGAGCAGGGTTTGGCGCCGGTATTTGACCGTGTATGACGTCGGGGCGCTCGTGTAATAGACGTAGCGCGTGCCTATCTCGACTTGGCCGAGGCAGAGCCGCGCCAGCTCGGCGCGCAGGGTGCTGCGACTTTCGTCATCTATGCTCGCGCTCGGTAGCCCGGAAACCGTTTGCGTGAAGACGACGGGCTCCGCGTAGCTGGTAGCCACGATCTCGGCGCGCAGAGATAGCGACCACTGCCAGGGCAGGGGCACCACGGCGCGCACGTGGACGAGGCCGCGCAGCAAGGATTCACCATAGCTGTTCGATTGGTTGAGGTGCAGAGCGGCACCCGAGCCGAACAGCCAGCTGCTGGTGCGCGTGAGCTCGGCGTGCAGTATCCAGAAGCGATCGTGCTGGCGCGGCACCTGTGGCAGGTCGTCGCAGCTCGTCGCGCTGCAGGCAGGGCCGTGGAATGCCCGCGCTTCCAAGCTGCCGCCCGCGCTCCACTCCCAATCGGCGCCGCCATCCCAGAGCCCGCCCGCAAGCACGTGCCGGACCAGGAGCTGGGCGGTGGGGGCGGTAAAGCTCAAGGCATCGTCGGGCTTATAGGTAAACCAGCGGTAGCCGAGCGCGGCCGACGCGGTCACGGCCGGCCACATGGCGTAGTCGAGGCGCAGGGATGGGGCGGTCGAGCGGAAGTCGGGCAAGTCGGTGGCCCGCCGCTGATAGACGTCGTAATAGACCGCGGCAACGACCAGTTGGGCTCGTTGCGCCAGCCGCATCGTGTCACTGGCCAAGGCCTGCGCCACCAGCACGCTTTCGGCTCTCGCCTCGGTGGCCACGAACCACTTGCCGCCCAGGGACGGCGAAAGGACCAGCACGTTGCTGCCATCATGGCCGAGGGGCACCGCCAGATCGCCCGACATCACCACCCGCGTAAGCAGCGAGCCAGGCGCCGCCGGGGAGGGAGGTAGGCCGGAAATCTGTTCGGCGCGCGCTGGGTTGCTGTCGTACTCAACGCCGTCCTCGACGCGCAAATCGTAGCGGGCCGGATCGGCATGCGACGCACGAGTCACCCCGCCGAGGCAGAGGAGAAGTGCGCAGGGCCCGGCTCGCATCGCGGCGATATTAACCGAATTGAGCCTCGGGGGTGGGGGCGACGGACGCTCTCGGATCTAGCCTGTGCGCTGCCGATTGCTCCGCCTTCGAGCCCGCGGTCCGGGTTATTCGCGGTCCGGGTTATTCAGGGGTGGAGGTCAGGGAGCTTGGCTTCTGCGGCGGAGGCTTGCGGCCTGCTCGGCGAGATCGTGGGCGCGCGTGCGCAGGATGGCCGCGGCGCGCGCCAGGGCGTTGGGATCGGAGTTAGCAAGCGCCGCCGACAAGGCATCGCGCACTTCGGCGGCCATGGTGGGGTCGAGATAGAGACGCTGATCGGATAGGTGGTCGGTGGGCAGCGCCGTTGCCAGCGGTGGCGATTTGGAGGTCGCGCTTTCCACGGCTCCGGTGGAGCCCGATCCCGCGCTCGATCCTCGGGATGGCTCGGCCGGGACGCCGGTAACCACTACTGCTGGGCTGGCGGCCGCGCCGGCGGCTGGCGGAGCAGTGACGGATAGTGGGGTGGTGTTGGCCGGGCCAAGCGTGGTCGTTCCGCTGGCGGCGGGGGAGGCCGGACTACCGGCTCCGCTGCCGGTGAGCTTGGAGCCGGCCAGGGCCGGGGAGGCGGCCAGGTTGCGCTTGGACGATTCGAGCCCGCCGAAGGGATCGCGGTCCCAGGCGGCTGCCCGTTGCCGTAGCAGCTTGCGCGCCCGCATCCGATCCGCTGCCAGGGTGAGCTGGTCCGCCTGCTCCACTAGCTTGCTCGCTCGGTCGGAGAAGAGATCAGCCTTGGCCTCTAGCTCGACGCTACCGTCGCGGGGGGACGCCGTGGGCAGGGGTGGCGCGGTCCCGGTTCGCGGTTGAGTGGCTGCCGGCCCACCGAGCGCGCTCAGGCGGGCTTCGGCCCTGCCGAGTTGCTGGGCCAATGCTTCGGCGTCGGCCATCTTGTCGCGCAGGCGGTAGTCGGCGCGCACCGAGCGGGTGGCGCGTTTGAGCTCCGCGATCTCAGCGTTCACCCGGGCTAGCTGGGCCCGCAGCTTGGCCACCTCCTCCGCGGTCTTGGCCTCGTCGGCGTGCTGCCGCAGAACGTCGCCTTGCGTCTGCGCCAGCGAGCTGCCCGGCAGCCCCAGGAACAAGACGGCCGCGACAGCGGGGCCGAATAGCGTTGGGGCAAAGCGCACGCCTACCTGTACCAGCAAGGCCCGCGCCAACCGCCGCAAGGCTCGCGCCAACGATTTTGGCTTCGATCCTTCGATTTTCGGCATGCCGGCTCTCAGTTTTCTGAGGGGGTGTTCGGACCTTAGCAAAGGATGCGGGCCAAGTCTAAGAGGTTAGCGAGGCAGGTAGGGGTGGGGTGCGGGACGCTCCGGCCCGGCGAGTGCTCGATGGCGACTTGGGTCCGCGCAGGTAGGGGTGGGGTAGGGTGCGCGCACCCGAGCGCGCGGGCCGGATGGGCTCGCGGCGTCGCGCGGGCGCGTACGGTGCTATCATTGCGGAGGCAGGCCGGCCGGCTGGGCGATGCAGCGGCTGGCCTGGGAACAACCCTGGGAGCAATGCCTACGGCCCGGAGAGCACGGATCACGCTGATGGCACCGACAACACGGATGGCCTGGACCATGGCCGGGCGGCGGGTTTGGGGCATGCGGCGGACTTTCTGGTGCACCCGGCGGAGCTGGTGGGCGGTGGTCCGGGCTGTGCGGGTCATGGGGGGCACGGGGGGGGAAAGGGGGCTCGCGGCGGGACCCGGGGCAGCTGTGGTCCCTTTGGTCGCTTGGGTCGCTTTGGTCGCTTTGGTGCTGGGTGCTAGTTGTGCGACGAGCCATCAGCCAGTCGATCATTTCCAGGGTAAGGACAGCGATGCGCTGGCTTTCTATCCCCTGCGCATGGGGTGGGGCTGGGCCTACGAAATCGAGCGCGATGGTGGCAAGGTGCTCGCTCCCTACGCGGTCGCCACGCGCACGGAAGACAGCGCGGTGGTGCGGAATGGCGAGCAGAGCATCACATACGCCATCCTCCCCGACGGGATCGCTCGGCGGGAAGGTGGCCTGGTGGGCGACTACCTGCTCCGCAGCCCGGTGCGTAAGGGCACGCGCTGGCCAATCGAGAACGGCGAGGCTCAAGTTGTGGAGAGTGGACTGAAGGTGACGCTAGCGTCGAGCGTCTACCGCGACTGCGCGCTGGTCGAGGAGGTGCGTCGGGAGCCTGACCGTGTGACGCGTACGACTTACTGTCGGGGGGTTGGACCAACTGAGATCGAGGTGCGCCTCCTCGACCCCGGGAAGAAGTCATTTGCAATCGTGGCGCACGCCAAGCTGCTAGCTCTCACCCAGCCTGAAGGTGATTGACGAGCAGCGACGCCCCGGGCGCGGGTGGGCGGCACGGGGTGGGGCGCACCGGGTGGATGAGTGTGGCGGGCGACCGCTCAGGGATGATACCCGCTCAGCCTACCTTCAGCCCAATCCGGCTGAAGAGCCAGAAGAGCGAGCCGGCCAAGAGAATCGATGCGGGCAGGGTGAGCACCCACGTCATGAGCAGGTTACGCACCGTCGCGATCTGCAGTCCGGAATGGTTGGCGGCCATGGTGCCTGCCACTCCGGAAGAGAGCACGTGGGTGGTGCTGACCGGCAAGCCGAACGCGTCGGCGGCACCGATGGTGGCCATGGCGGTAAGCTCGGCACACGCGCCCTGCGCGTAGGCAAGGTGATCCTTCCCTATGCGCTCGCCCACGGTGACCACTATGCGTTTCCATCCCAGCATGGTGCCGAGGCCCAGGGCAAGGGCGACCGCGACCTTCACCCAGCCGGGGATGAACTTGGTGGCGGCGTCGGTGTGGCGACGGTAGTTCTTGAGCACTGCGCGATCGGCGGCGCTGATGGTGGGCGTCTGGGACTTTTCCAGCAGGCGCAAATCCTCGCCTATGAGGTACAGGTCGTTGCGAAAGTTGCGGGTCTGGCTGGGCGGTACGTTCTTGAGCTCTTTGAAGCGCGCCATGTCTCTGCCCACGTCGCCGATCATCGCTTGCAAGGCCGGCAAGGTGGTCGGGGTGAGCGTGCGCGAACGCACGTATTCCTGGACCTCGGCCCGGGGATTGCCAGGGCTGGGTACGTCGTTGGTGTAGTGGCGCAAGGTCTCGGCCGCCTGAGCGGAGACGGCCACGAAGTCGAGCGACTGGCGCGGCGAAACCGCGTGGTTTAGCGCGTAGGCGGTCGGGACGGTACCGATCAGGATGAGCATGATGAGGCCCATACCCTTCTGACCATCGTTCGAGCCGTGGGCGAAGCTCACGCCGGTGCAAGTCAGAAGAAGCAGCCCGCGGATCCAGAACGGAGGTGGTTGGGTGCCTTCGGGCGCCGCATAGAGGCGTCGGTTGGGCAGGACTTTCTTGAGGGTGACGAGGAGGAGAGCCGCGCAAACGAAGCCGACCAGAGGAGACAGGAGCAACGACCATCCGATGTTGGCGGCCTGCTGCCAATCCACCCCGCTGGTGGGGACGCCGGTGCTGACGATCTGATTGGCGAGGCCCACCCCTATAATCGAGCCGATCAAGGTGTGCGAGCTCGAGGCGGGCAGCCCCATATACCACGTGCCCACATTCCAGATGATGGCCGCGGTCAACAGGGCGAATACCATCGCGAATCCCGCGCCGCTGCCCACTTGCAGGATCAGCTCGACGGGAAGAAGCGAAACTATGCCGAATGCCACAGCGCCGGTGGAAAAGAGCACCCCGACAAAATTCCACATGCCCGACCAGACCACGGCGATGTGGGGGTCGAGGGAGTGGGTGTAGATCACCGTCGCGACGGCGTTGGCCGTGTCGTGGAAACCGTTCACAAATTCGAAACCGAGCGCCACCGCCAGGGCAACGCCGAGCAAGACGAAGGGCAGAGCCGAGGTGGTGTTCACGCGGGCCAGGTCGGCCGCCAGGTGGGTCGCGGCGTAGACCAGGCCCACGGCCAGCGCGACAGCAAAGACGGCCATGCCCACTTTCCCTGGGCCTTTGGCCAGCTTGGCGTGTACCGCATGCGGGGTAGCCACCGTGCCGACGAGCCCATCGCCAAAGGAACTGCCTGCTGTTGTCAAAGGTACCTCCTAAGTGAGCTGCCAGCTCGCCGAGGAGGATGCTCCATGGGTAGGTGGTGATTGTGTCAGTTGCGTTACGATCGAAGCGCGGGGCAGGTGGTGATTGTGTCAGTTATGTTACGATCGAAGCGCGATGGGGCGGCTGTTCCCCGAAGGCGGGAGCAAGGGCCCGCTTCGAGCGACGCGCCGTCATGGGCAATCAGCGCGAGCGAGCCGGTAGCTCTGGTCGCGGTCTGCAGCGAGGGGCTGCGCAATGCTTCTGCCGCTCAAGGCGCGAGTGTGGCATTGGGTGGGCCGGAGGCTCACATTGCGGGGGTAGGGGCCTTGGGGGCACAATTGGCTAGCACGGCCGAGCCGCCAAGGATGCGGATGTCGTTCCTCGCTAGGAGCAACCATGAAAAGCAGCAAAGACCTCTCCCTCCTCGCCATCGTGGCCCCCGTCCTTGGCATTTGCGCTCTGGCGGGATGCCCGTCGACCGAGGGGACGGAGGTGAGTGGCTCGGAAGTTGCAATCAGCGCGGTCAGCGGTGCGCTGAACAACACCGAGAGCAAGAGCCCACTCGGGCTCAACTTCGTGCCGCGCGAGCAGGGCGGGGCGGCGGAACGGCTGTGGCGGCAGATCAATCCCATAGCCCCGGCCTACGCCGCGGATTGGACGTGTACCGGCGCCGTGCTGACCCCGGCCTGGAGTGGTCCGGCCGCCGATCCTTACAGCTACGCCCCGGTGAGCTGCACGGTGACCTGGGGCAACGGCAAGACCGCCTCGGCGATCTGGAGTAGCGCCTTCATCCTCAATTGGAGCACGCCTTGCGATCCCGCTACGCCCTTCATGGACAGCCAGGCGGCCAATTGCAGCTTGACCCGTACCACGGGGCCAGGCGGCAATACGCGCACCCTCACCGGGCCGAGCGGGGAAACCTACGCCATCACCCACAACACCATGGGAGCCGGCTCGGGATGGGACGCAACGGTGGTACCTGCGCCGAGCGACGGGGGTGTGGTGATGACCTGCGGGTCTACCGGGTGCGCGGCTAGCCGGACGTTGGTCATCAATGGAAGCCACCTGACCGGCACGATCGACTCGCTGCGGGCGTGGGACCACACGGTTTCCACCAGCGCCGCCGGCATCAGCGTGGTGGGGGCGGGGGCAGACCGCGTCGTCACCGGTACCGTCTATGTGCAGCACAACCTCGTTCACGCCACCAGTGCAACCGTGTTCGATAACGTCGTCTACGGCGACACGGCGTGCTGCTACCCGACGGGCGGCAGCGTGACCACCACCTTCTTGGCCGGCCTGGATCAGGGCAAGAGCGAGACGTTGCGCTTCACCCTTCTGTGTGGCGAAGCGACGTTGACCAGGACGAATGGCGCGACCGCCGCGCTAACGCTGAGCCAGTGCCTGTAGCTCCGGCGCAAGGAACTGCTCGCTAGGCGCGCCGCTGGGAGATTCTTGGTATCACGCGTACCAACCGATCGCCAAGTCGCGCCTTCCGAGGCTCCGACTCACCCCCAAATTCATTGAAAGGTGAACGTCCTCGTGGAGAAGACCCGGCCTGTGCTGCCGCCATCGCAGCCATCTAGGAAGAAGACGAATCCACCGCTACCCAGATGGCCCGGTTCGCTTCCCGGGGTGACGAACGAAGGGTACCATCCGTCGAAATCGGCACCATTCGGACAGCCTGGGGTGGGTGCCGCCGCAACAGACCCGGTACTTCCCGCTATCAGCGCCGGCGCCGACCAGTCCTGACTCTCCAGGCTGGTCGCGGTCGAGAAATACCAGCCGGCTTCGTAGGGCTCATACTTGCCCGACGTGGTCAGCTGTAGCTTCACGCACACGAAGGTCAGCAGGTAGCGCTGCAAGGGATCGACATAGGAAATCTGGCCGCCGCTCTGATACCCGGACGTTCCGCAACCGCGCTGCGCGGTGATGGGGCTGTCCAGTCCGCCGATGCCCGGCTGGCTGAAGCCGCCCTGATACCACTTGCTGAGCGCGAGCTGGCTGGACTGTCCGAGCTGTGCACGCGCGACGCGGAGATAGCCATCGGGTTGAATGGTGGCCGCCCCGGAGCTCTGGTACACGACGTAGAGAAAGCTTCCCGGCGCAATGTCGTCGACGAAGGCCGAGGGAATGGCGTCGCCTTCGGCCGGGGCCGGCGTGGCGGAGGGCTTGGGTCCGGGTACCTGGAGAACCGCGTAGCGATCCGCCGCGCCCGGCCGGGGCCAGGTCTTGCCACCGTCCGAAGAGCGCGCCAGACCCACGGAGGCGAAAAAATTGAAATCGTACTGCCCTCCGAAGCAGTGCTGCTCGGCCTCGTACAGCATGACGAGATTCCCGGACGGCAGGGTGGGATCGTGAACCACCGACCCCGGGGCCGCATAGTTCTGATCGAAGCTTCCCGCGCCCGTGAAGCTGCAGTCGGTGAACGCGCTCGGTGCATCGAGCACCAAGTTCCCCAGCGAGGCGACGCCGAAACCGCTGGCGAGCGTGAAGTTGACGAGATCCGTGGTTTGCAATACCAGGGCGCCGGTCACGCCTGCTCCCGAGGACGGGGTACCGCTCGCAGCGAAGACGAGGAAGTCGGTGGTACTCGAGCCGGTGGGCAAGAATGATGTGTGCTCGTCGGGCAGGGTGGCGAGGCCGCTCGGATAGACAAGGCTGCTGTCCGCACCGACCGAGAGAGCCACGGTGGGAATCGCCGCATCGAGGCTTTCAGCATCCGGGCTGGCGCCAATGCCGGCATCCGGGCTGAGAATATCCGAGTTGCCCCCGTGCGATGAGCAGGCTGCCACGGCGACCAACAAGGCATGCGCGAAGGTCAGACGAAGGCCGGCCGCTCCCGTCGAGCACGCGCGCTTGCACATAGCGGGTGAGGTATAGCGCGCAGCTCGCGCCCATACGTCGACCAAAAAACGCTGTTGCCCCCTGGGCTGGCGCGACGTCGTGCGGGGGTGCGGGGCCGGGGTGGTGCCACCACCGCAGACGCCACGCGCCAGGCTCCCATCGATCTTCTATGGGAGGGCTTTTTCGAGCACGACGAATCGCAAGTCCGTCCGTCTCGGCAATCCAAAGCGAGGGCTGCCGTAGGGAAATGGCTCGGTGCGTGTTGTTACGAAGTACCCTCGGCGCACGTACCACGCGATGAGCTCTTGACGTTGCTCGATGACGGTCATCCTCGACCGTTGGGCCCCAAACTCGATGCGAGCCCACTTCTCAGCCTCGGTCAGGAGACGCTTGCCGATTCCCAGCGCTTGAAGAAGCGGGCGCACCGCAAGCATGCCGATGTACGCGCCAGTGGCCTCCCGTCGCAACAGAACGCATCCCACGATTTCGCGCCCGCGCGTGGCTAGCAACAAGCGCGCATCGGTGTTCTTTAGGATGCCCGCCAGTTCTTCGGCGTCGGTGCGTTGACCATCGAGCAAATCGGCTTCGGTGGTCCAACCCGCGCGACTCGCGTCGCCGCGATAGGCGCTCTGGACCAGCGCGAGGACATCGTTGAGGTCCGCGAAAGTCGCATATCGAAATTCCGTTCCCTGGGTGTCGGCAACCGGTTGCATGGCGGCAGGGTAGCAAAAGCCCACGAAGCTCGGGGTGATCTACATCAGTCAGAGTGCCAGAGGGAACTGGCCGAAGGATGGATGTCGAAAGTTGGCCTTTTGCTCTCCCAGCCTGCGGCGTCTGCGTTCGAGACCCAGCTCGCTCGCAGTGTATGCTGCGTTGCGGCGAGCTGGTGCGTGCGGACTGGGTAACGGCGGATGCAGTTTTGCGGCCGCTTAGCTCCATCCTTACGACTCGAAAAGCGCTTCCTTGGAATACGCGCGGGTTCAACCAGGCATCGGGACACACTGGCATTGCTAGCTCCCGCGGGCAGGGGACCCAAGCCCCAGCCCGGTGCGCGTTCGGAGACGGTCGAACCGGGCGACCTGCATCTTGGCCGCGCGTGACAGGATTCGAACGCAAGCCATGGTAAAAGTAAGCCATGGCATGGGTAGCAACTGGTCAATCGAGAGCAGGCACGGCGCGAGCCGGGTTCGGCACCTTGAGCACGGAGGCCTCGCGGGTCTTCCTCCAGAGGGTTCACTTGTTCATGAGCCTCGGGCTCGGGGCGACCGGCCTGGTCGCCCTCGCGGTTGCCTCGAGTCCGAGCGCGCTGGCCTTTATCTTCGGCAACGCCTTTGTCTTCCCCGTCCTGGTCGTCGCCGAGTTGCTCCTGGTCATTGCTTTCGCCCCCGTGGCGGCGCGGGTCAGCGCTGGCACGGCGGCCGCCATGTTCTTCGGTTACGCCGCCTTGAGCGGGGTAACCTTCTCGGTCATCTTCCTGCGCTACACCGCGGGCTCAATCGGCAGCACGTTTCTCGTCACCGGCGGGATGTTCGCGGGAGTCTCGATCTATGGCGCGACTACCAAGCGCGACCTGTCCAGCCTTGGCAGCTTTTGCATGATGGGCCTCGTGGGCCTCATCTTGGCGTCCATCGTCAATATCTTCCTCGGTAGTCCAATGCTCTACTGGCTCACGACCTTCGTTGGGGTCATCGTCTTTACGGGACTTACGGCCTACGACACCGCCAAGCTCAAGGCGTTGGGCGCCCAGGCCGGCGACGGCGAGGCGTTCACCAAGCTAGCCCTGCAAGGCGCCCTGGTGCTCTACCTCGACTTCATCAATCTCTTCCTCATGCTTCTGCGCATCTTCGGCGGCCGCAGACGCGACTGAGACTCTGGCGCTGCTGGTCTGGGTAACTCCGTGAAGAAGCGCCGGACTTGGCGCCCAGGTGTCTCGGTGCTCTCCCGGGCGGCTCCGCCTGGTGGCACCGTGGCGCTTACGGCGGTGATAAAGGCTCTTGTCCTTCAGCTCTCGGCGGGCAATGGTTTCGCCACCGAAGGGCCACAAGCCCCGGGGGCTAGCGAGGATTTGGTGCCAAGCCAGCGGGAAGTGCCTGTTTCCTTTTGGAGATTCTTGGTACCACTGGCACCAATGATGTCGGTACGGGGTCGGGTTCGCTCCGGTCCCACTCTGACGGGACAGCCGGGCTTCACGCTGTTCGTATAGCTCCCACCAGACGCGGGATCTCGCTCGTGAGATAGAACGGGACCGACAATAGGGTGAAAGATCGTGGTGTGCCGATGGGCAGAGACGTCTGTACTCTTCCTCGCTGCAGCGGCGTCGAACTAACCCGCACGGCGAGGTCGAGCTTCTTCTCGGCCACCATCATATGCAGACTGCGTAGCGTTCCCGTGGCCCCGGCTTTCACTTCTACGGGAACGATACGTGTGCCGACCTGGAGCACGTAGTCGACCTCTGCGTTGCTGCTCTTGGCCTCGCGGACCCACGTGAAGAGCGCGGGCTCGTCGTTGAATGGGCGACACGCGCGCAGTTCCTGTCCGACGAACTGCTCGGCGAGTTGGCCCTCGTTGACCAGGATCAGGTCAGGGTGGCTCGCGATGGCGGCAGCATCGATCCCGGTCTGAGTCGCGTAAAGCCCGGTGTCGAGCAGGCACACCTTCTGATACCGCTCGTCCACTTCGGCGGCGAGTGGAATCCCATTGGCAGCGCTGCGCTGCACCGGCGTTACCACGCGGGCAAGAGACAGCATGCGGAAGGCGTCCTTGATGGGCAGCGTTTTCTCGTCGGCATCGACTTGCCTGGGCTGGAACTTTCGTCCCACCAGTCGGGGCAAGGCCGCGAAGACCTTCGCCACCCGCGTCGTATGCACACCGCGCTTGTACTTGGCGAAGTCATCTCGGATGGTCTGGAGGAGGTCCCGGTGGATCTCGGCGGTGCGCGCAAATGAGCGATGCTCCACCCAGTCGGCGACGGCGGCGGGCATGCCCCCGACCAGCGCGTAGTTGCGCACCAGTTCGAGCAAGCGTGAATGCAGGGCCTCTGGCACTCCGGCACTGAGCGTGCAATCGCGAATGACCTTGAGAAGCCGATCCTCGCCGGTGGCAACGAGAAATTCGGCGAAAGTCATCGGTTCGAGGTGACCGTACGTAATGCGCCCCACCGGCATCGAGAAGGCATGGTCGGATAGCGCGAAGTCGAGGAGGGAACCGGCCGCGACTACGTGCTGCGCCGGCAGCTCCTCAGCAAACCAGCGCAGCTTCGCCAGGATTTCCGGCGTGGCCTGAATCTCGTCAAGGAACAAGAGAGTCATGCCCGGAGTGATGGTCCGCCGCAGTCGCGCATCGAGAAGCCCGATGATCGTCTTCGGATCGTTCGGCACGAAACAGGTGGCCAGATCCGGGTCGCGCTCCAGGTTCACGTAGGCCAGCTCGCCCGGAAATCGCTGGCCGAATTGCTTGACCAGCCACGTTTTGCCGGTCTGGCGTGCGCCCCGCAGCACCAGAGGTTTGCGGTCTTTCTGGGCCGCCCAGGTGGCGAGTAGGTCTTCCGCGCTTCGCTGCATGGTTGGAATACTATTGTATTTTGGCCATATGTAGACCTAAAAGCTATGTTTCCGGATGGGCTGACGTGTGCCGAGCCCGGGCCTTCCGCATCGGGCAGAAAGAACGTGCTGGTTCACAAGTTGGTAGACCCCGAAGGCGACGGCGCTGTCTCCATCCGGATTCGCGGTCCCGTATCGCTGGCGTCGCTCCGTGACATCGACATCGCCCGCGATAACGCAGCGCGAGTGCTCGACGACTTCCCCAATTGACGGGTAACTGAAAATCAGTTACCCAAGAGTTACCCGGGGGTTGGGGGACGAATGACGCAAAACGCAATACCTTAAAACTCATCTACTTAGCACGCGGGGATGGCGGAACTGGTAGACGCGCCAGACTTAGGACTCCGCACCAACTGGTAGAAAAGCCTAGTAATTACGATTGCTTAGATCCTGTCAGGTAGCGAGTTTTTGGTACCAAGCCACCAAGCCAGCGGGAAGACCTCGTACTTATTGGAGATTCTTTGGTACCAAGGGGCGCAGCCGACCAAACACGGTTCGCCCGACGGTGCTCTTCGCAACTCGGGCGTCAGCCAGTCTTCACCGGCTTCCGACGCAAAAAGGACTCCACATCGTTCCAGCTTGACTCGTGGCTACTCTCGTGGTGCCGGGAGAACACCCCACCCACCCCAAGTTTTTCCACCGCCGAACTTTCAGCCCGGTATGCAAGTCATACTGGGCGGGCCACCCCCCTGGCATGTATGACTCAGGTTCGCAAGAACGTCGGCCACGCGCATGCATGCGCAGCACCGCTCCGCCCTAAAAGGGGTATCATGTTCGAGATCATGCGGGACCAGGGCAACCACCTGCGGATTAGACGGCCTTTCATCTCGGTGTAGCTCTCATTCTGACGTGAGAATCCGTGGTTTTCACCGGCGGGCCGAGCGAATGGAGACGACGTCATTGAGGACGGTAATGGCGACTTGGTAGGTAGCAGCG